>MDSV01226060.1_pt1 | contig 23717 bp, 22 predicted proteins | sample 810851 | NCBI WGS metagenome assembly MDSV01 (sample SAMN05326640, study PRJNA326480) | marine metagenome | isolation source: seawater | place: Atlantic Ocean: North East | collected 2012 | reverse complement strand
GATTATTGTAAAGGAGAAAAAGATAATTCATCTTCTGATAATCCAGATAAGGCCATAATATCTTTAAAAAACGATAGAGAAACAGATTACAAAGTTTATATATCAGTTCAAAATGAATTGGTTGCAGCATATAATCAACTTAGAGACAGAGAGTTTATGATTATTTATCCAAATGAAAGAATGACTTATGTTGAGGCTGATAAAGTCTATTCTGATCCCAGAACAAGTCCTAAAGTTAAAGCTTTATTAAAACCAAAGCTTGCTGTTTTAAAAAAAATGTATCCTCAGAAATTATCTGAGGCTGAACCTAGTAAAACAAATAATTAATAAGATGTCTAAGTTTAAAAAGAAAAAAGGTGGTGAATTACCTGCAATATCAACTGCATCCTTACCAGACATAGTTTTTATGCTTCTATTTTTTTTCATGGTAGCAACAGTAATGCGTGATAATACTTTAATGGTAACTAATACTCTTCCAGCGGCTGATCAAATAAAAAAATTAGATAAAAAAGATCGTGTTATTTATATTTATGCTGGTAAGCCTAGTGCTAGATATAAGGATAAATATGGGGATCAGCCAAGAATTCAGTTAAATGATAAGTTTTCTGTAGTTTCTGATGTGGGGGCTTATGTTTTGGCTGAGAGAGCAACAAAGCGTGAAGAACTTCAAAATGTTTTAACTACTGCTTTAAAAGTTGATGGAGAAACTAATATGGGTTTAATTTCTGATATAAAGCAAGAATTGCGAAAAGTAAATGCATTAAAAATTAATTATACTACACGAATTGGAGATTATACTCAAAACTATTGATAAATTATTTTTTATAAAAAACATTTAAAGCATCTTTTTTGGATGCTTTTTTTGTTTTAATAAATTAACTTTATAAAGTGTTAAGATTAGTAAGCCTTATTTTTATTTTTTTATTTTCAATTTCATGTTATTCTCAAATCAATGAAATTGATGATAAATACAGAGAGGATCAGATTTATTTTGGGATATTCTACAATTCTTTAACAAATAGCCCAAATAATTTTAGCCAAAACAAGTTTTCAAGTTCTATTAATTTGGGTTTTATTCGTGATATTCCATTAAATAAATCAAGAAATTTTGGACTTGGTATAGGTTTGGGATATTCTAACAGTAATTTTCATAATAATTTAAAATTTTCTAAATCTAATAATCAGATTGATGGTCAAATTGTTTCAGATTTAGATTCTTTTAATAAAAACAAATTGGTTTTAAATGAATTAGAATTTCCTTTTGAAATTAGATGGAGAACTTCAACACCAGAAAGCTATAAATTTTGGAGAATTTATTTTGGCATCAAAACTAGCTATATCATGAGCAGTAAATTTGTACATAAATCCCCCTCTGATAACCAAAAAATTAATGATTTGCCATTTAATAACCTTCAATATGGTTTTACATTAAATGCAGGGAATAATACTTGGAATTTAGGAATTTATTTAGGTCTTCAGCCGTTATTCAATGAAGAATTCACCAAAAATCAAATAAATATTAGAAATATTAAACAATTAAAAGTGGGGTTGATTTTTTATATTCTTTAAATGATGGGTTTTTCTATTATTAAATTCTCTATTTAAATCATAAAAAGATGCTAGTTTTACAATTTTATTTATATTTACATGGTTATTTATGTATTAGGTAACAACAAAAAAACTAAAACAATTATATTATGAAAAGAATTTTGTCACTGATTGCTGTACTTTTTAGTACATTAATTTTCGCACAAACAACCGTAACCGGAACTGTAACGGATGATAACAATGATCCAATTCCTGGAGCTAATATTGTTTTCAATGAAATGAATGGTACTATTGCTGATTTCGATGGAAATTTTTCTATTTCTGTTAATCAGAATCCTCCATTTACTTTAACAGTTTCTAGTGTTGGTTTTGATTCTGCAACTTTAAACGTTACAGCATCAAATTTAAATTTTGATGTACAATTAGTTTCTTCACAAAACCTTTTAGATGAAATAGTAGTTTCAGCTTCTAGGGTTCCTGAGAGACTTTTTGAATCTGCTGTAACTATTGAGAAGTTTGATTATAAAGATATTGCTAAGTCTACAGGTCCAGATTTTTACAGTAGCTTAGATGCACTTAAGGGAGTCCAAATCAACTCTGGTGGACTTTTGTTACAACAAGTAAACACTAGAGGTTTCTCGACTGTTTATAACGAAGGTTTTGTTCAGCTTGTTGATGGAATGAATAATGAGGCTCCTGGATTAAATTTTTCAGCTGGTAACTTATTAGGAATTAATGAATTAGATATTCAGAGTGTTGAATTAATGCCTGGTGCTGCTTCTGCTTTATATGGTGCAAATGCAACAAAAGGTATTTTATTTATGAATAGTAAAAACCCATTTGATTTTCCTGGAGTAAGTGTAGCATACAAACATGGAGTAACTTCACAGAAAGCTGCTGGTGACAACTACTATTATGATATTGCAATGAGAGCAGCTCATAAATTTAGTGACAAATTTGCTGCTAAAGTAACTGTTAGTTATGTTGAAGGTGAAGATTGGCATGCCGTAGATTATAGAGATATAAATAAATTGGATGGTGCTTATGCTGCTGCTGATGCATCAAAACAAGATCCTAGATCTTTTGCTGATTATGATGGTATAAATGTTTACGGAAATGTTGCTCAAAATATTAATATGGATTTAGCTTTTGCTGGATTAGTTCTTCCAAGTTTGGTACAGCAAGGATTGATTAGCCCTGCTCAAGGAGCTTTCTTTGGAAACCTTTTTGCTACACAAACTTTCTTTGGAACTCAAACTATTAGAACAACAGGCTATAATGAAGTTGATTTAACTGATAATAAAGCTTCAAGTATGAAGACAGATGTTGCTCTTCATTTTAAACCATCTGAGGATTCTGAATTAATTCTTAATTCTAAAATAGGTCAAGGAAATACTATGCTTCACGCTACTAATAGAAACATGCTAAAAAACTTCGGAATTCAACAACATAAAATAGAGTATATCAACAAAAATCTTAATTTAAGAGCATATACCTCTATTGAAGATTCCGGAAACACTCATGATATGGAAGCGTTGGGTACTGTTATGGTACTTGCTCAGCCTGGTGGTGCACCAAAATGGTATGCTGATTATTTAGGTCAGTATTTTGGTTTAAGTGGTGTTTATACTTCAATTAATGCAAATCCTGTAGTTGGACTTCAAACTATTCTTGGTGCTGCAGCTCAAGGAGCTACTTTTGCACAATTACTTCAATCTTTATATATAAATGATCTTTCCGCTCATGCAGCAGCTAGAAAAGCAGCTGATGCTAATATGATACAACCTGGTAGTTCCGCTTGGAATACTGCATATAAACAAGCAATTACAAATGGAATTGATGTTTTTCGTGGAGGCGCAGGAATTTTAGATACATCTAAATCCAATACTTTTGAAGCTAATTATAACCTTCAAGATTTGGTTAGTATTGCTGATATTATTATTGGTGGTTCATATAGACAATATATTTTAAGATCAAATGGTACATTATTTACTGATTATACAACTCCAATTGAATATACAGATATGGGATTATATGCTCAAGCTAAAAAAGATTTTTTTGGAGGAGCATTAAAGTTAACTGGTTCTATGCGTTATGACAAGAGTCAGTTTTTTGATGGACATATCACTCCGAGAATTGGAGGATTATTGTTTCTTTCAGAGAATCAGAATTTAAGATTCTCTTACCAAACTGGTTACCAAAATCCATCTTCTCAAGATCAATATATTGGACTGGATATAGGTTCTGCTATTTTAATGGGATCATCTCCTGATAATATTGATCGTTTTAAAATGGAAGTTCAAGGAATAAGTTCAACTGCCAGATACACCTTAACAGGTAAGCATATTATGGAAAATTCATGGACATTGGCTTCTGTACAAGCTGGAGCACCAGTTGCAGCTGTTCTTGGAAATGTAGAACCACAATATGTAAAATCTTATGATCTTGGATATAGAGTAAATGGAACGAAAACAGCCTTAGATATTAATGCTTATTTTACAGAGTGGGATAATTTTATTGCTGCTAAAACAGTTGTAACTCCTATGTATATGGTTCCTGGTTTTGGCGGATTGGCTGCGCTTGCTCAAGGAGATTTTAGAGCAGTTAGTGTTGACAGTAATACGGACGAAGTCGTTAGAACTTATGGAGTTAGTGCTGGTTTAGAAACGGAACTTTTCAAAACATATGATTTAAATATAACAGGTTCATATAACAAGATGAAATTTAAAAATCCTGACTCAGATTACGAGGCAGGATTTAATACTCCACAAACTAGAGTAAAAGTTAGTATTGGTTCAGATAAACTTGCTAAGAATTTCTCTTTCAATTTAAGTGCTAGATATCATGATAGCTTTATGTGGGAACAGTCTGGTTTTATAGATGCTAGAATCCCTCATTGTACAGTGTATGATGCTTCAATGAATTTTGAATTACCTAAAATAGATGCCAGAATTAAAGTTGGTGGTGCTAATATTGGAGGCAGTGAATATCAGTTAATTCCTGGATCAGGATTCATAGGAAGTCAATATTATGTAGGGTTTACTTTAAATCCTTAATATCAATTTTAAATGTTAATAAAAAGGTGCCAATTGGCGCCTTTTTTTTATTTAAAAATTAAAAAAAGTGAAGTATAAATTTTATATTTGCCTCAATAAATTTCCATTTATAACAAATATTTTTCAATTAAAAATTATAAAATGTCAAATTCGATTGGTAAAGTTTCTCAAATTATTGGTCCGGTAGTGGATGTAACATTTGATACCTCTTCAACTACGCTTCCTAAAATATATGATTCTCTTGAGATAAAAAGAGATGATGGTTCTATTCTGGTTCTAGAAGTTCAATCTCACGTTGGTGAAGATGTAGTTAGAACTATATCAATGGATTCAACTGATGGTCTTCAAAGAGGAGTGGATGTTTTTGCAACTGGAAATCCAATTCAAATGCCTATTGGTGAGGATATTTATGGTCGATTATTTAATGTTATTGGTGATGCTATTGATGGATTAGGTGACCTTCCAAAGACTGGTGATAATGGTTTGTCAATTCATAGAGAAGCTCCTGATTTTGACCAGTTATCTACCTCAACTGAAGTTTTATTTACTGGTATTAAAGTAATTGATTTAATTGAGCCCTATGCTAAAGGAGGAAAAATCGGTTTGTTTGGAGGAGCTGGTGTTGGTAAAACTGTATTAATACAAGAACTAATTAATAATATTGCTAAAGGCCATGGCGGACTTTCAGTTTTTGCAGGTGTAGGAGAAAGAACAAGAGAAGGAAATGATCTTTTAAGAGAAATGTTGGAATCAGGAATTATTAAATATGGTAAAGATTTTGATAAATCTATGGAAGAAGGAGGATGGGATTTAAGCAAAGTTGATAAGAAAGCAATGAAAGAATCTAAAGCAACCTTTGTATTTGGACAAATGAATGAACCTCCTGGAGCCAGAGCTAGAGTAGCTTTATCTGGATTAACAGTTGCAGAATATTTTCGAGATGGAGCTGGTGATGGTCAAGGAAAGGATGTTTTATTTTTTGTTGATAATATTTTTAGATTTACTCAAGCAGGTTCGGAAGTTTCCGCATTACTTGGAAGGATGCCCTCTGCCGTTGGTTATCAACCAACATTGGCTACAGAAATGGGTGCTATGCAAGAAAGAATTACTTCAACTAAAAAAGGGTCTATTACATCAGTACAAGCTGTTTATGTCCCTGCTGATGATTTAACAGATCCAGCTCCTGCTACAACTTTTGCTCACCTTGATGCTACTACAGTTCTATCAAGAAAAATTGCTGAATTAGGAATTTATCCTGCCGTAGATCCTTTAGATTCAACTTCAAGAATTTTAACTGCAGAAATTTTAGGCGATGATCACTACAATTGTGCTCAGAGAGTTAAAGAGCTTTTACAAAAATATAAAGAACTTCAAGATATAATTGCTATTTTGGGTATGGAGGAACTTTCAGAAGAAGATAAGCTTTCGGTATATAGAGCAAGAAAAGTACAAAGGTTTCTTTCTCAACCTTTTCATGTTGCAGAACAATTTACTGGAACACCTGGAGTTTTAGTAGATATAAAAGATACCATTAAAGGTTTTAATATGATTATGGATGGTGAATTAGATCACCTTCCAGAAGCTGCTTTTAATCTTAAGGGAACCATTGAAGAAGCAATTGAAGCTGGAGAAAAAATGTTAGCTGAAGCGTAATTAATAATTATGTATTTAGAAATTGTAAGTCCTGAAAAAACTCTATTTAATGGAGATGTTGAATCTGTTCTAGTCCCTGGATCAGCTGGATCATTTCAAATGTTAAATAATCATGCCCCAATTGTTTCTACTTTAGGTAAAGGAATTGTAAAAATTATAGGTGATATAAAAATTTCTGAAAATTTATCAGATGTTTTTTCTAAAATTAACTCTAGGGAAACGCATTTAAATATATCTTCAGGAGTTATTGAAATGAAGGAAAATAAAATAATCATTTTAACTGATTAGATTTATCTTTTTTTAATTTTATTGCATTCGCATTAGTTTATACTCATGAATTACAAGATTTCAGTATTCCTTTTTCTTTTTATCCAAATTATATTTCCTCAAGATTCAACCCAAGATGAAATTTTAGACGAGGTTGTAGTAACTTCAGCTAAGATAGATATTCCTTTTTCTAAAAATTTTAGAACAGTTAAAATAATTTCCTCCAGTGAAATTAAAAATAGTCCATCAACTAATGTTTCTGATTTGTTGCAAGAAATTACTGGAATTGATGTTAGAAGAAGAGGAATTGGAGGTGTTCAAGGAGATTTATATATAAGAGGAGGAGGGTTTGATCAAACTTTACTACTTATAGATGGAATGAAAATGGACGATGCTCAAACGGGGCACCATACATTAAATATGATTCTTCCACTTTATTTGATTGAACGAATTGAGGTAATTAAAGGCCCAGCTGCTAGAATTTTTGGTCAAAATGCTTTTAATGGAGCGATAAATATTGTTACAAAAGATGCTAAAGGAGAAAAAAGAGAGATAGATTTGAGTTTAAAAGAACTTTATTATGGTTCATTTGAACAGAAAAATATATCCGCTGTAACAAAAATACTTACTAAAAAGGTTAAATCTTTAATTAGTTTTTCAAATAATAGTTCAGATGGTTACAGACACAATACAGATTATAAAAGGAATAATTATTTTATAAAATCTTCCTTTAATTCGAAGTCTTATCCAGTTGATGTTATTGCTTCTTTTACTGAAAATAAGTTTGGAGCTAATGGGTTTTATGCTAGCCCTAGTGCTACTGAACAATATGAAGAAACTCAGGCAAGTTTAGTTGGAATATCAACAACAATTAATTCTGATAAATTGTCAATTACCCCAAAGTTATATTGGAGGCGAGGACAAGATGAATACATTTATATTAGAGATGATCCATCCGTTTATAGAAACTTACATATAACAAATAAGCTATCCGCTGAATTAAGTGGTTCTTATTACTCTAGCTCTGGTGTTACAGGTTTTGGGGTAGACTTATCTTCAGTTAATATTTCAAGTAATAATTTAGGGGAACATGACAGAACAACAGTTAATATATTTGCCGATTATACTTTTAAGCTATTTGATGAAAAATTAGTTCTTTCACCAGGAATAGCGATTAGTTATTTTTCTGACATGTCATTTCATTCTTTTCCAGGAATTGATTTAGGTTATGATTTTAGCTCAAATTTTAAATTATATAGTAATATTGGAAAGACGTATAGAATTCCAACTTATACTGATTTATATTACAGTGATAGAACAACAATTGGTAACGAAAATTTAAATCCTGAATCAGCAATATCTACGGAATTTGGTTTAAAATACAACAGATCCGATGTCAAATTTACAGCTGCTTTATTTCAAAGAAATGCAAAAAGTATAATTGATTATGTTAAAGAGAACGAAAATGATTTATGGAATGCTGTAAATATAGGTTCATTAAAAACAAATGGTTTTGAATTTGATTTTAAATACATTTTTAGAAATCAAAACTATTTAAGCTTGGGTTATACTAAGATTAAAGATGATAACTATGTTTCAAACATTAACTTTTCAAGATATTCTCTTAATTCTTTAAAGCACCATCTAACCTCAAAATTAAATTTGAAATATCTCAAAAATATAAACCATTCTATAGTTTATAAATACTCAGAAAGATCAGATCATTCTAATTACAGTGTATTAGATTCTAAAATTAGATATAAAAAAGGGCTTTTTATTTATGTAAGTAATATTCTTAACGAGGATTATTCTGAAACAAATTTAGTTCCTATGCCTGGAAGAAACTTTTTAATTGGTATTAGTGTTGGAATAGACTAATTCACCTGATAAATAAGTTTTTAACACTTTAGTTGTTGGTGTTAAATTTAGTTGAACTTTCATTATATCTCTATCAATTATTATAAAGTCTGCAAATTTATTTTTTTCAATACTTCCTTTTTCATTTTCTTCAAAATTTAGGTATGCTGCCCAAATAGTCATTCCTTTAAGTGTCTCATTTCTTGAAAGAGCATTTGAAAACTCAAAACCACCTTCGGGATAGTTATCTAAATCTTTTCTACTTGTGGCCGCATAAAATGTATGGAATGGGTTAACTTTTTCTACTGGAAAGTCTGTTCCTAGTCCAATAACCTTTGATCTGTCTAATAAATCTTTATAGGCATATGCTCCTTTAATTCGTTTTGGTCCAATTCTATCCTCTGCCCAGTACATATCACTAGTTGCATGAGTAGGTTGTACAGAAGGTAATATTTTTTCATTATAACCATCTAAATCCTTACGATCAATAATTTGAGAATGTTCTATTCTCCATCTAGGATCTTTTTTAGTTTTAAGAACTTTAGAATAGGCTTTAAGTAAAATATTAACTGTTGAATCTCCAATTGCATGGGTATTCATTTGAAAATTTGCATTTGATAATCTTATGGCTAATCTTTTAATACTTTCAACATCCGTTACCAGTTTTCCGTAATTATGCTTATCATCTGAATAAGGCTTCTTTAGAGTTGCTCCTCTAGATCCTAACGCTCCATCACCATAAACTTTTACAGATCGTACGTTAAGTAAATTGGTTTTAATTGGACCCTTTTTTAAAAAATAATTCACATCATCTTCTATGTTACTGATCATTGCATAAATACGCATCTTTAAGATATTCTGTTTTTGCAAACTATCAATTAACAGTATTACTTTTTTTGATAGACCAGCATCATCAACTGTGGTAAGACCATTTTTAAAGCATATTTCTTGTGCACTAATTAAAGCTTTTATTTTATCGTCCAAAGAGATTTTGCCAAAAGCTTTATCTATTATAGACATAGGTCCATCAATTAAAATTCCAGTCAATTCACCATTTTTTATTTCAATAGTGCCATTATTTGTTTTAGTATTAATATCAATTCCAGCTATATTTAATGCCTTTTGATTTACTAAATATGCATGACCATCAATTCTTTCTAAAATAACTGGTATATCGGGAAAAATTAAGTCTAATTTATATTTATCAGGAAAATTTTTAATATCCCAATCGTTTTGATCCCATCCTCTTCCTTTAACTATAGTTTTAGAATCATTATTAGAAATCTTTTCTAGAATTTCATTGAAAGATTTTGTGCCTGTTAAATCAATGACACTTTGATTAAGACCTAGTCCATAAAAATGACAATGAGCATCTATAAGACCTGGCAAAACTGTTGAACCATCAAGATTTATAGTTTTTTTGCTTTTGTATTTAGATAATATTTCGTCTCCTCCTACATCAATAAATTTACCATTTCTTACAGCAAAGGCTGAAGCTTTAGAAAAGTCCTTGTTAACTGTATATATATTACCATTATAGGCGATTAAATCGACATTGTTATTACAACCTAAAGAAAAAGTTATTATAACAAATAATAAGCATATATTATTTAATTTGATTAAGTCTTTCATAAATTAAGTTAGTTTCCCATCCTCTATATACAAGATATGAAATGATTTTTTTCTTTTTTGAACTACAACTTATGCCATTCAAAGATGATAATTTTTTATTAAAAATATAATCAAGTTTTTTGTGATAATCTTTTTCATTAATCTCTTTCATCCCTAGAGATATATTATATGTGGATATATTTCTTTTTTTTAATTCATTCTGAATTCTTACTTTACCCCAGTTCTTTATATTAAATTTTCCTCTAACAAAACTCTTTGAAAATCTAGATTCATTTAAAAAGTTTTCATTAATTAAGTTAGATACTATTAGGTTCAAATCAGAAAATTTAATTTTATATGTTTTTAATTTTTCAATTACTTCTTTATGACATCTGTCCTGATAAGAACAGTAATATTGTAGTTTTCTCTCTATTTCTTTTAAAGTTAAATCCAAATTATTCATCTATGAAAATTAGAACAATTTTGAACAAAAAAAAAGCGGCATAAAGCCGCTTTTTTACTATACATTGATGATTTTACCATCTTTATCAAAAAATCGAAAATGTAAATAGGTGTAAGCATCTCTAGGAATAATTTTAACCCATCTTTTATGATCAAAATACCATTTTGATCTAATAGAAGGATAACCACTTTTTATATATGCAGCTATAAATGGATGCAAATGTAAAACGAGTTTTTTATTATCATACTTTTTGTTGTTTAAGATTTTTTCTAATTTATCTGAAATTTTATCAATTAAAACAATTGGAGCTTCAACAGTTCCATTAGTATTAGGATTTAATTCTTTTGTTTTTATTTCCATTTCTGGTCTTACTCTTTGTCGAGTCATTTGAATTAATCCAATTTTACTTGGAGGAAGAATTTTGTGCTTAGCTCTATCTGAATTCATTTCATTTTTAAAATGATCAAATAGATTTTTTCTGTTTTCTGGGCTTGTCATATCAATAAAGTCAATAACTATAATTCCACCCATATCTCTAAGTCTCAATTGTCTAGCAATTTCTGAAGCTGCTACTAAATTTACTTCTAAAGCAGTTTCTTCTTGATTTTTTGCTTTTGTTGATCTATTTCCACTGTTAACATCAATTACATGAAGTGCTTCAGTGTGCTCAATTATTAAATAAGCACCTTTACTCATTGTAACAGTTCTTCCAAAAGCTGTTTTAATTTGACGTTCAACTCCATATTGTTCAAAAATTGGAACATCAGAATTATAAAGCTTTAAAATTGATTGCTTATTAGGAGCAATTTGTTTCAAATAATCATTAATCTCAGAAAACATGGATTTTTGATTAACATAAATTCCAGTGAAGGAGTCATTAAAAATATCCCTAAGAATTGATGAAGATCTATTTAATTCACTTTGTACTTTTAAAGGCATTTGAGCTCCTTTTATTTTTTTACAAAGCTCAATCCAATATCCATATAAGTTTTGTAAATCTTTATCTAGTTCAGCAACTTTTTTATCTTTTGCTACTGTTCTAACAATAACTCCAAAACCTTTAGGTCTTATACTTTGTACTAATCTTTTTAATCTGCTTTTTTCTTCTCTACTTTCTATTTTTTGAGAAATAGAAATTCTATTAGAAAAAGGGACTAGTACAAGAAAACGGCCAGCAAAAGACAACTCTGAACTAATTCTGGGGCCTTTTGTTGATATTGGTTCCTTGATAATTTGAACCAATATAGATTGATTAGGACTTATAACATTGGAAATACTCCCTTCCTTGTCAATTTCTGATTCAAAATGAAATCTGTCAAGGGAAAAATTCTTTATTTTACCTGTACTTACACCTTTAATGAACTTTATAAAAGATAGAATTTTCGGACCTAGGTCATGATAATGTAAAAAGGCATCTTTTTCATAACCAACATTTACAAATGCTGCATTTAGGCCAGAAATAGTTTTTTTGGTTCTAGCTAAAAAGATATCACCTACATTAAACTTATTGCTATCGTTTTGTTTATGAAGTTCAATTAATTTTCCGTTTTTAAGTAATGCAAAATCAACTGCAGTAGAATTTGATCGAATAATAATTTCTTTACTCACAATTTATGATTTAGTATTCATATTAAAATATGAATAGGTTATACTATATATACAGGATTTAATTTTACGGGGAAGATTAATTAGTAATGAACAAATAACAAATTAAACTTCATTTCAAAGAACATTTATAGTTCTAACAAGAAATAAAAATACTATTTCTTTTTGTGTCGGTTAGCTCGACTTCTTTTTTTTCGCTTATGGGTTGCTACCTTGTGTCTTTTTCTTTTTTTACCACTTGGCATATATTATTTTTTAATTAATTATTTTTCTTTACATCATCAATAAACACTTTGGCAGGTTTAAAAGAAGGAATATGATGAGCAGGAATTCTAATAGTTGTATTTTTTGAAATATTTCTACCTGTTTTTTCAGCTCTTTTTTTTACAATAAAACTTCCAAATCCTCTCATGTAAACGTTTTCACCATTTTTAAGTGAGTCTTTAATTTCAGTCATTAAATTTTCTACAGTTGCAAGAACTTCATTTTTTTCTAATCCTAAGTTGTTTGAAATTTTAGATACAATCTCTGCTTTGGTCATATTCTTATTTTTATTTATGTTTACTTTTTAAGTTGCCAAATATATAAATTTATATTCTAAATTCACTTTAAAATAACTCTATTTTGGGATTTAATTTATCACAAAGTTTTATCAATAGTTTTTCTAAAAATCTCATTAGTTGGTATAATTTAAATAAAAGAGAATTGCCGTGGAGAAATACAAATGATCCATATAAAATTTGGCTTTCTGAAATCATTTTACAGCAAACCAAAATTGTTCAAGGTCTTCCTTATTATATTCGATTTGTAAATAAGTATCCAAATATTAAAAAATTGGCTCTTTCCTCAGAAAAAGAAGTAATCAAATTATGGGAAGGTCTGGGTTATTACAGTAGAGCTCGAAATCTTCATAAAACAGCTAAAATTGTTATTAAAAATTATGATGGTATTTTCCCTTCAAAATATGAAACCCTTATTAAATTACCAGGCATTGGGGATTATACTGCTAGTGCAATAAGTTCTTTTTCAATAAATGAAATTAATCCTGTTTTAGATGGCAATGTTTATAGATTTTTATCAAGATTATTTGGAATTGATATTCCAATTAATACTAACAAATCTTTCAGGGAATTTAAAAATATTGCAAAAAAATTAATATCTAGAAAAAACCCCTCTGATTTCAATCAAGCTATAATGGAATTTGGATCATTAGTATGTAAACCAAAAAACCCAAAATGTAATGAGTGTATATATCAAAAAAAATGTTTTGCATACCTAAATCAAAAAACATTAATATTCCCTATTAAAACAATTAAGAAAAAGTCCAGGGAAAGGTTTTTTAACTTCTTAATAATTAAATCTATAAATGGAAATATTATAATTGAAAAAAGAATAAATAAAGATATTTGGCAAAATTTATATCAATTCCCTCTAATTGAAACAGAAAAATTATTAGATAAAAAAAGCTTATTAATTAAATTAAAAGAATATAAATCCTTTGATTTTCAAAAGACAGAATTTTATTTATATCAAAATAAAAGTTTTAACCACAAACTAACTCATCAAAATATTAATTATTCATTTTGGATTTTTAATGTTAAAAACATAAAAAATAATAAAGTAAAGATTAAGAATTTAGAAATGTATCCATTTCCAAAACCAATTTCTAATTTCCTTTTGAACTTTAATTGGTAGTATTTGCTTTTTCGTATATTTGATCATATAAAATTAAATAAATGAGCGGGTCTTTAAACAAGGTAATGTTGATTGGAAATCTTGGGGATAATGTTAAAATGCATCATTTTGATGGTGGAGGTTGTATAGGCAGATTTCCGATTGCTACAAACGAAAATTACACAAATAAAGCAACAGGAGAAAAGATTTCTAATACGGAATGGCATAATTTGGTTGTAAAAAATAAAGCAGCTGAAATTTGTGAAAAATACCTTAAAAAAGGTGATAAAATTTATGTTGAAGGAAAAATAAAAACGAGAAAGTGGCAATCTGAAGATGGGACTCAAAGATATTCTACAGAAATTCATGTTTCAGAATTTAATTTTTTGAATACTAAAAATGATGTAAACACTGAAAATAATCAGGAAAATTTTCAAAAAGGTCAACCTCCTATAGAAACTACTGAAGCAGATGATTTACCATTCTAAATCAATTTTTTAATATAATATTGAATATTCAAATAAACCTAATTCCTATTCTGTTTTTTATTGATACGTATACTTTAGTATTTAAAATTAGCTTAATAGTATTACTTTTAATTTTTTCTGCTTTAATTTCAGGATCTGAAGTTGCCTTTTTTTCACTTTCTAGCACTGATATTAAAAAAGCAAATTCATCAAGAAATAAAAGTTTAAAAATTATATATGATTTACGTAACAAACCTAAAAGGTTATTAGCTGCATTATTGGTTTCAAATAATTTTATAAATATTGCAATAGTATTACTTTTTTCATCCTTTGGAGATGAAATGTATTTTTCTTCAATACCATTTTGGGCAAACTTTATAATTGAAGTTGGAATCATTACTCTATTTATTTTATTATTTGGAGAGATATTGCCAAAAGTATATGCAAATAGGAATCCTATTTCTTTTTCTAAAAGAATGGCTCTTCCTATAAAAATAATAGATAAATATATTTTCTTTTTTTTAACCATTCCTATGAGCATGATAACAGAACTTATTCAAAAAAAATTAGTTTTTAAATCAACTAACTTGTCTGTAGATAAATTATCGGATGCTTTAGAACTAACTGATAAAAGTGAAACATCAAAAGATGAACAAAAGATTTTAAAAGGCATTGTTTCCTTTGGAAGTATTGAAACAAAACAAGTTATGAAACCTAGAATTGATGTTTTTTCTGTTTCTAAAGATTTAACTTTTGATGAACTTATTAAACAAGTAAGAGAAAAAGGCTTTTCTAGGATTCCTGTCTTTAAAGAAAAGATAGATAATATAATTGGACTCATTTATTTGAAAGACCTATTCCCTTTTTTAAATGATAAGGATTGTAATTGGCATAAATTAATTAGGGAACCATATTTTGTTCCTGAAAATAAAAAATTAGATGATTTACTTAATGAATTTCAACAATTAAAAATTCATTTTGCAGTTGTAGTTGATGAGTACGGAGGAAATTCAGGTATAATAACAATGGAAGATATTGTAGAAGAGATAGTAGGGGGATTAAAAGATAAGTTCTACCAAGAAGATTTGGCCTACTTTAAATTAGATTCTAATAATTATATTTTTGATGGAAAAACTAATCTAAAAGATTTTTACAGAGAAATAAAAATTAAGGATGAAACCATTTTTGAAAATAAAAAGGGAGAATCAGAAACCATTGCAGGTTTTATTTTAGAACAGTTTGGCTATTTTCCAAAAAAAGGATCTGTTTTAAAAGTACAGAATATTAAGTTCAAAATTGAGGAAATTGATAGAAAAAGAATAAAAAAAATTAAAATTACACTAAAAAAATAAATGTTCAGAATCTTAATTATCTTATTTATATTAATTGGGTGTGAAGAGTTTAATTTACCAAAACAAAAAGCATATTTAGCTCATCAGTTTTCTATGCCAAATTATCAAATCATCTCAGATAAATGTGACTATTCTTTTATGATTAATTCTGCTTCTAAAATAAGTTTTGATTCTAGTTGTAATGCCAAAATTAGCTATGACTTTTTAAAAGCAGATATTTTTATTTCAAATTTTGAAATAAAAAATAATTTAGATTTAATTAGAAATGATTATGATAAAAAAATTTTAGATAATTCAAATTTAGTTTCTAATATTAACATTAGTGAATTTAATAACTCTAATAATATACACGCATCTTCTTATTCTTTTGTTGGAAATGCTCCTTCAAATATTCAGTTTTATGTTACAGACTCAATCTCAAATTTTTTAACCGGTTCATTATACTTTAATACAAAGCCAAACTATGATTCATTATTACCATCAATTTCCTATGTTAAGAATGATATTAAAAAAATTGTAGAAACAATTAACTGGAATTAAATAGTTTTGACAAAAAATAACACAAAATGGGTTTACTTAATTGTACTGTCTTTTATATGGGGAAGTTCCTATATATTAATTAAAAAGAGTTTAATTGGTCTTTCTCCTCTTCAGTTAGGCAGTTTAAGAGTTATTTTCACTACGCTAGTTTTACTAATTATAGGTTTTTCTTCGCTTAAAAGAATACCTAAAGATAAATGGAAATGGATTTTTATTACAGGATACATAGGATCCTTTTTCCCTTCTTTTTTATTTGCTTTTGCACAAACAGAAATAGATAGTGGAGTTGCCGCTATATTGAATTCTCTAACTCCTTTGGCAACTCTTATTATTGGATTAGGATTTTATAAATTTATCATTGATTCTAAGCAAATTATTGGAGTAATTATTGGGCTTTTTGGTTCTTTTTTACTAGTGTATGAGGGTTCAACTATTAATCCAGATCAAAACTTTTTGTTTGTTGGGTTTATAATAATTGCCTCAATTTGTTATGCTACTTCTCTAAACATGTTAAAAGTTTATTTACAAGAAGTTCCAGCAACTTCAATTGCTTTGGGAAATTTTATATGTATTCTTCCACCATCAATTATAATTCTTTTTTATTCAGGTTTTATGAATATTGATTTAGTTAAAAATTTGGAAGTGCAAAACTCTTTATTTTACATAATTATACTTTCAATTTTTGGAAGTGCCTTTGCAAAAATTTTGTTTAATAAATTTGTCCAAATAGCTTCTCCAGTTTTTGTCTCATCGGTTACATATACGTTACCAATCGTAGCAATAATGTGGGGGATATATGATGGTGAGACAATAACTTTTACTCAATTTATTGCATCTGGAATTATTCTTTTAGGTGTTTTTCTAGCAAATAAAAAGACTAATTAAAATCTTTTTCATCAAATTTTTCATTAAACAGAACATCAACAAGTTTCATTTCAATGGATTGCGGTCCCATTGATTGAGACCTTTCAGTTGGTAATAAAATTCCATTATAGTCTTTGTAATTTCTAATTATAGATTCTTGAGTTTGAGACTGACCACCCATATTTGTTATAGATATTTCTTTAATTTTTAAACCTGAACTCACATCATATAAAAATTTATTTGACATCATTTCTCCATTAATCTCAATAGCATATACTTCATTTCCTTCAAAGATTTCTTTGCCAACTAATTTTATTTTGGGATTGTTCAGGAGACCTAATTCAGTAAAGATTCCCAATGAATTTTTTAAATCATTATGAAAATTTTCAGGAAGGTCCATTTTATTAGGACCTTGTTTAATAAATGCATTTTCTTCAGTCACAACCATTTTCATCATTAAATTTCCATTCATGGAAGTTGAATTTGTAAACTTCTTTTCAAGTCTTTTTTCTTCACTCACAATTGAAGCTCCCATAACCTCACCTTTGTATTTTAAAACAAGCGATTCTATAGATTTTAATTTTTCTATTCCACCAATAGCATCTAAATAATTTTGGATAATTGATTTTGCTGAAACTCCCATTGGGGTTAAAGCTTCTTCAGGTTTTTGAGTTAGTGATCCTTTTTTATCAAAATATTTGATAGTTATTTTATTATTTTCAATATTAATATTTTCTAAATTTTCTATGATTTCAGACCCCTTACCTGTAATTACTAATTGTGCATTATTTAATTTGAAATATTTATTTGCAGCATTTTTAACATCATCTACACTAACTTTATTGATATTTGAAAGGAAATTTTTGTAATAACTTCGTTCTAAATCATTCATTTCAATATTTATTGCATAATTAGCAATTGTTGAGGGTCTTTCCATGGCTAATACAAACTCTCCTAAATACTTAGCCTTCGCATTTTTTAATTCTTCTTTAGAAACTGGATTGGTGCGAATTTTTTTAACTTCTTTTATTATTTCAATTAATGCACTATCGGTTACTTGAAATCTTGTTGATGTGGTGGCTCTAAATTTTGCCCTACTATATTTATCATCCCCAATTGATGAATATGCACCATACGCATACCCTTTATCTTCTCTAATATTATTAAATAATCTTGATTCAGGCCCGGCTCCAAGGATTCTATTTGCTATCAATGCACTGTAATAATCCTTATCTGACATTTTTAAATCTATCAAATTTTGAAATGTTATTTCAGAATTTGCAGAGTTGGGCATATCTATAACATTAATAGATATATCTTTACTATCAGTAGGATTTGTTATTTCATTAATTGATCCCTTAGAAAATTTTGTATTATGATTAGGATCATTTTTCCATTTTCCAAACAGTTTTTTTACTAGTTTTTTAGTTTTTTCAATATTTATATCTCCAATAATAACTAGATAAGCATTATTAGGTTTAAAATAATTTTCATAAAATTCTATAGAATTTTTAAGTTCAATTTTTTCCATAGATTCTTTTGTAGTAAATTCTCCGTATGGATGATCAGTTCCATATGCTAATACATTTTCTACTCTACGAGCAATAGATGCAGTGTTTTTTTCATTATTTTTTATGTTATCTAATAGAATGTTTTTCTCTTGATTAAATTCTTCCTCAGTAAAATTTGGATTTAATGCACTCTGTGAAAACATTGTAATAGTTCTTTCAAAATATCTAGAAAGAGAACTAGCAAATCCACTTTGTGAGGAAAAACTCATTCTAGCTCCCATAAAATCAATTTCTTCATTTACACTATCCTTGTCTTGATAAGTATTTCCCTTCCCCATTATTCCACCAGTTAGATAACCTACTCCGCTTAAATTTCCTTCGAAAATAGGCGGATTATCAATTAACAAATTAATAGACACACGAGGAAGTTTATTATTTTCTATTAACATTACTTTTAAACCATTTTTCATCTCATAAGAAATGGGTTCTTCGAAATTAATTTGAGGAGCTGGATCAGGACTAGGGATAGATCTATCAAATTGAGCAAATAGTGCTATAGAAAATGTTAATACAGTGATGTTTAAAAATATGTTTTTCATTATTTTATTTTTATTGATTTTCAGGAAGATATTCTAAAATTAATCTTTGATTAGTTTTTAAATATTTTTGTGCGATTTCTTTTATTTCTTCCCTTGTGATGGATCTATAAATTTCAATTTCTGAGTTAATTAAATTAGCATCTCCATAAAGGGTATAATATTCAGCTAATGAAGATCCAATTCCTGCAACAGATGAATTTGAATTCACAAATTGATTTTCAAATTTGTTTTGTAGCTTTTCATAATCATTATTTGAGATTAGATTTTCTTGAATTTTCACTATTTCTTCTTCAATTTCTTGAGTAAGCTTTTCAAGTGGAGTTTCTCCTAGAGGGAGGGAAAGTATTGCGTACATACTATAATCTTCATGACCTATATTTAGCGCTTGTACTTCAATAGCAGTTTTGTTTTTATCAACCATCCTTTTATAAAGCTTTGAGCTGGGACCATCACTTAGATAGGTTGAAATTAGATCAAGGACTCTTGCATCTCTTGATTTCATTGACGGAGTTCTAAAACCTATTATTACAGCAGGGATTTGAATATTTGGATCGTATTCTTTAGCTCGAATTTCTTTTAATATTGGATCTTCTAAAATGATTTTTCTTTCTTTTTTAGGAGTGGCTGGAATTTCACTAAAATATTGTGAAATTAAACTTTTTGTTTTATCAATCTCAATATCACCAGCTACAACAAAAACAGCATTACTGGGCATATAAAAATTTAATCTAAAATCTATAAAATCTTGTAAAACAGCATTATCTAAGTGTTCAGGGACCCCAATTAATGGGTATTTATAGGTGTGTTTTTTAAAGAGATTTGATTTTAGAGCTTCGTAAAAACGACTGTAGGGTTGATTATCTCTAATTCTTTTTTCTTCTTTTATTGCCTCTCTTTGAATATCAACACCCTCTTGATCAATAATCGGGTGTAACATAATTTCAGAATATCTCCATAATCCAAGTTTTAGGCTATTAGATGGCATGGTTGCATAATAATAAGTAAGATCAACACTTGTAGCAGCATTTCCATTTCCTCCATTAGATGATAAAATTTTATACCATTCACCACTTTTCATATTTTTTGTTTCTTTACCCAATAAATGCTCAAAAAAATGTGCAAATCCAGTTTTATCTGGATCTTCATTTTTTCCTCCAACATGAAACATTAGTGTAGTATTTATTACAGGAGCTGAATTATCTTTATGAAGAATAATTGTTAGTCCATTGTCCAATTTGTATTGTTCAAATTCTACTGATTGACCATAGAAATCTATTGTAGATACAAGTCCTATTAAAAAAAAGAATATTGTTTTACTCATAACTGAAATTTAGAAAAGCAAAGCTATTAATTATATTTCATTTGTAAGTTTAAATTTTTTCTATTATTAATTAATCTATCATAATAAATTCATACAATTATTATTAATTAATAAAATTATTGTGATATGTGGTCAATCCTTGTATATTTGCACACGTTTTTGATTAGAAAAAAATATGTACGCGATAGTAGAAATAGGGGGTAAACAGATTAAAGTTGAAAAAGATCAAAAAGTATATGTAAATAGACTTAAGGGAAAAGAAGGTTCTAAAATCACGTTTGATAATATTCTAATGCTTGATAATTCTGGCAAAGTTCTTTTGGGTAACCCTTCTGTTAAGGGTGCTGCTGTTGAAGCAAAAATTTTAAAGCATTTGAAAGATGACAAAGTTATAGTCTTTAAGAAAAAAAGAAGAAAAGGATATAAAGTAAAAAACGGACATCGTCAACAATTAACTGAGATTATGGTTGAAAAAATCCTTGAAAAAGGAGCAAAACCCAAAACAGAAGTTAAAGTAGAAAATAAGGAGTCTAAATCTGTTAAAGATAAAATGACTGCTAAGAAACAAGCTGGTAAGAAGCCTGTTGCTAAAAAACCAGCTGCTAAGAAGCCTGTTGCTAAAAAACCAGCTGCTAAGAAGCCTGTTGCTAAGAAATCAGCTACAAAGAAACAAAGTAATAAATCATAGTTAAATTCTTATATCATGGCTCATAAAAAAGGTGTTGGTAGTTCAAAAAACGGTAGAGAATCAGAATCGAAAAGACTTGGTGTAAAAATCTTTGGCGGTCAATCAGCTATTGCAGGAAATATAATAGTTAGACAAAGAGGAACTGCCCATAAGCCAGGTGAAAATGTTTATTCTAGCAAAGATCATACTTTACATGCAAGAATTAACGGAACGGTAAAATTTACAAAGAAGAAGGATAACAAATCTTATGTTTCTGTAATTCCCTTCGAAGCTTAAATAAATCAATTTCTTTTATTGTTAAATATCCCAATAGTTTAATATATTGAACTATGCCGTTAGTCAATACATTAAATATTAATTCAAGTAATTTATTACTATGGAGAATTAGTGAAAGTGAAAAAGAATTAAATAAAGAATTAAATCTTTCTGATTTTTCTAAATCTAAAATCAGTAAGTTAAAATCTACAATCAAAAGAAAACAATCCTTAAGCATCTATAACCTTCTAAAAAATTTTAAAATTGATAAAGAATTTTATTATGATTCTTTTGGTAAACCTAAACTTTTAAATAATAAATTTATTTCTATTTCACATTCATTTGATTATAGCGGCATAGTTGTAAGTAAAAGTAAGGTAGGTCTAGATATTGAAAAATTTAGACCAAAGATTTTAGATATTTTTAAAAAATTTGTTTCTCAAAACGAAATGGAGATAATAAAGGAACTTAATATTGAAAATATAACAAAAGTCTGGACTATTAAAGAAGCAGTTTTTAAAGCATTCGGTTTTCAAGGGATTGATTTTAAAAAAGATATTTTTATAGAAAAAATTAATAATAAATTTAATAATGCCAGTGTGAAAATTAAAAAAAATCAAATAATTGAAAATTATAATATAGAAATAATTAATTTTTCACAATACATTTGTTCTATAGCAATTAATGTAAAAAAATAAATCACTATAATTTATTATGTTACAAATTTTTAATTATTTATTTGAGCAATATTCTGAATACGAAAACTTAGATATTATTTTAGAAATTACTGGAGTTGTTTTTGGTCTATTAAGCGTGTGGTTCTCTAAAAATAATAATGTTCTTGTTTTTCCAACTGGAATGATTTCTACTTCAATTTTTGTTTATCTTCTTTACAAATGGATATTATTAGGAGATATGATGATTAATGCATATTATTTTATTGTTAGTATTTACGGTTGGTATGTTTGGACTAGAAAACAAAACAATGTAATAACTCCCATTTCAACTTTAAATTATAATGAAAAGAAAATATCAATTTTTATTTTCATTTTCTCAATAATTTTTGTCTATTTAATTTATGTTTATTTTGATAAGTGGAATTCTTGGACTGCATACATTGATAATTTTACGACTGCAATTTTCTTTGTAGGAATGTGGTTAATGGCAAAAAGAAAAATTGAAAACTGGATTTTTTGGATTATAGGTGACATTATATCAATTCCTCTTTATTTTTATAAAGGATTAACATTTACAAGTTTACAATATCTTATTTTTACTTTTATTGCGATTGCAGGTTATTATTCATGGAAAAAAATCTTAAACAATTCAAATCAGATTGCTTAAAAGTAGTTTTGTATGGCCCTGAGTCTTCAGGCAAAACTACTCTATCACGTGAGTTAGCTAAACACTACGATACTATTTGGGTTGAGGAATTTGCTAGAGAATATTTACAAAAAAAATGGGAAAAAGAAAATAAAAGTTGTGAATTGAAAGATATAATTCCAATTGCTGTTGGACAAATAAAGTTGGAGAATGAATTTTCTAAAAAAGCAAATAAGATACTTTTTTGTGATACAGATTTACTTGAAACTAAAGTTTATTCCGAAACATATTATGATGGTTTTTGTGATCCAGTTTTAGAAAAATATAATTTAGAAAATAAATATGATCTTTATATACTTACAGATATTGATATTCCTTGGATTAAAGATGATTTAAGAGATAAACCAAATAATAGAGTAGAAATGTTTTTAGCTTTTAAACAGGCTCTTATAAAATATAATAGGCCATATATATTAGTTTCAGGTAATCTTAAAAAAAGAATACAAACTGCGGTAAGTGAAATTGATAAATTAATATCTAATAACTAAATATTTTTCATTTTTCATTATATTTGAAATTAATTTAATGGGGTGCTAAGGCTGAGATTATACCCAATGAACCTGCCAAGTAATTTTGGAGAGGGAAATTGTTATCCAACCTAACTATATCCTGTTATAAAACAAATTTTAATTTGAAAAAATATATATACTTATTTCTTTTAATATCAACTTTTAATTTATTTGCTCAAGAAAAAGTTCTCGATACAGTCCAAGGGAAAAAACAAAATTTGGATGAGGTTATTGTTCAATCTCTGAGAGTAAAATATTCTTCACCAATTAGTCATTCTAATATTTCAAAAGAGGAATTAAACTTAAGAAACTTGGGTCAAGATTTGCCTTTATTGTTAAATTTTTTGCCATCTATTATAACAACCTCTGATGCAGGTAATGGTGTTGGATATACAGGAATTCGTGTAAGGGGGATAAGTGCACAATCAACAAATATTACTATTAATGGAATACCTTTTAATGATCCAGAATCTCATGGAACTTATTGGGTGAAT
>MDSV01159841.1_pt1 | contig 23740 bp, 26 predicted proteins | sample 810851 | NCBI WGS metagenome assembly MDSV01 (sample SAMN05326640, study PRJNA326480) | marine metagenome | isolation source: seawater | place: Atlantic Ocean: North East | collected 2012 | reverse complement strand
TGTTCTATTGAATATGAACCTTTTGATAAATATTTAAATATTTTTTTTGAAAAATAATAAATTCCAGCATTCATTAATTGTGATTGATTGTTGTAAATTATTTTATTTTTATTTATTGATAAATTAACTAGTGAAGTATTAGATTTATAATTAACATTTTTAACTAATGCAATATGGGCAAATGAATTCTTTTTATCACGAATAAAGTTTGTAATATTAATTGGAAAATATGTGTCCCCATTTATTACAATAAAATCGTTTTTAATTTTATTTTTCAATTTGTACAAAGCTCCACCTGTTCCTTGAGGCTTTGTTTCTTTTAAAACTTTTATTTTTATTGAATTAATTATTTTTTCGTTAAATTTAGAAAATAAATTAGATTTATAACCAACAAGAATAAAAATTTCTGAAAAATTATATTTTGAAAAATGATTTAATTGAAGTTGCAAAAAGGGTATATTCTTAAATTCAAAAAGAGGTTTTGGTCTTTTTGTAATTTTTTTTAACCTAGTTCCTCTTCCACCAGCAAGAATTACAAGACTTATTTTTTTCACAACTAATATTTAATACAAATTATGTTTCTAACTATAAATATATTTTCAATACTCAATTGATACATGGTTTATAAATGTTATTATATCTTTTTATTTACTAAAAAATTTACTAAATTACTTTGAATAAAAAAAAATTATATCTATAACTTCTTGCAAATAATTCAATTTTATAAAAAAATTTAAAATGAACATTTTAGTTACAGGTGCTGCAGGATTTATTGGCTTTCATTATATAAATAATAAATTGAATAAATCACGTAAAATTAAGATAATCGGAGTTGATAACCTTAATAATTATTACGATGTTAAATTAAAAAATGAAAGATTAAAAATTCTAAAAAAAAAATTTCCAAAAAATTTTAAGTTCATAAAAATATCAGTTAATAATAAAAAATTTAACAACGTTTTTAAAAAATATAAATTTAATAAAGTTGTACATCTAGCAGCACAAGCAGGTGTAAGACTATCTATAAATAAACCTAAATTTTATATAAGAAATAATATCGAGGGATTTTGCAACATATTAGAAAACTGTCGTAAATTTAATATTAAAAACTTAATTTACGCTAGTTCTAGTAGCGTATATGGCGACAATAAAAAAATTCCTTTTAACGAAAATGATAGAGTTGATAACCAGGCTTCTATATATGCGGTTACAAAAAAAACCAATGAGCTTATGGCTAAAGTGTACAATAAATTTTATCACTTAAATATTCTTGGCATAAGATTTTTCACTGTATATGGTCCATTAGGTAGACCAGACATGTTCTATTTTAAGGCCTCGAATAAAATTCTAAATAAAAAAATACTAGAAATTTATAATAATGGAAATCATCTTAGAGATTTTACTTATATTGATGATGCAATTAACGCTGTAGAAAAATTGGAGAAACATTTTAAAAATAAGAAGAATTACTGCTTAGTTTATAATGTTGCAAACGGTAAAAAAGTAAAATTAGGATATTTCTTAAATGAAATTGAGAAAAACTTAAAAATGAAAGCAAAGTTAAAATATATTGAAAAACAAAAAGGAGATGTATTTGCTACTTCAGCAAATATTTATAAAATAAAAAAACTGGGATACAAACCTAAGACAAATGTAATTACAGGTATCAAAAAATTTATCAGATGGTTTTTAAGTTTTGAAAATAATGAGAAAAAAATTAAATAATTGGCTTAAATATAAAAATGAACTTTCTTGGTTTAAAAAACCTAAAATTGAGCTAATTTCAAATAAAAATTATCATAAAAGGTTCCCAGATGGCTATTTAAATATTTATCATAATTGTATAGAAAGATTTTTAGACAAGAAAAAAAATAATATTGCTATTTATACAATAGACAATCAATTTAACATTAAAAGCTACTCATACATACAAATAGATAAATTGGTAAACAAATTTTGTAGTTTTATTTTTTCAAATATTAAAAAAGTTAATTTGAACACAAAAATTATGATTCATTCATCTGCAGGTATTGAAAGTACTATTTCAATGTTAGCTTGTGCTAAATTAGGTATAGAATTTTCAGTACTTTTTGAAGAGCTCGATAAAGTCGCAATAAAAAAAAGAGCAGAATTGTTTAAACCAGATTTACTAATTACTAAAAAAAAAAATATTGAATTAGATATACTTAAAAAATTTGTTAAAAAGAAAACAATATCTTTTGAAGAATTTGAGAATTATAATTTTAAATACAAATCCTATAAAACAAAGAAAATTAATTCAGATAAAAATTTTTTTACTATATTTACATCTGGTTCTACAGGTACACCAAAGGGTATAGTTCATTCATCTGGTGGCTATCTGCTTTATTCAAAAATAAGTAGTAAAATTAAATTTGGAATGAATATAAAATCTGTAGTATTAACTGCCTCTGATGCTGGATGGCTGAATGGACATACATATGCTTTGTTTGGACCTTTGAGTTGTGGATCAAAATCAATATTATTAGAAACTCCTTTATTAATGTTAAGATCAGAAATTTTTAATATTTTAAATAAACTAAATACAACCATTATATATTTGCCCGTTACTCTCATAAGATTTATGAGGGAAATTTATAAAAAAAAAAAAATTAAAATAAGATCATTAAAATGCTTAGGTTCAATGGGTGAGCCTCTCGCAAAAAGTGTTGGGGATTGGCTAAATAAATTTTTTTCTCATGAAAATAGATCAATTGTAAATGCTTATTATCAAACAGAAAATGGTGCAATTATATGCTCGCCTGACTATAAATCATCAACAAAAAAATTTCCTAATGGTAGTGTTGGAGAACCATTAAATTCTTTAATTCATTTAAACAAATTGGACTCAAACAAAAAAGAAATTTTGGTAGTTAAACCATGGCCAGGTTGTATGAAAAATATTCTAAATGGAAAAAAAATTTATAATTCTTACTGGACTAAAGAAGGTTATTTTAGAATGTTTGATTTAGGCACAAAAGTTAATAACGTAATTTATGTTCATGGAAGAACCGATGATGTTATCAATATAAGAGGACACAGAATTGGATCAAGTGAAGTAGAGTCGGTTATTTTGCAAAATAAAAATATAAAAGAATGCTGCGCTATAGCCGTCGAAGAAAAACTTGAGGGAAATAATCTTTATATTTTTGTTGTAAGCAGATCTACCAAAAATGATTCTAAGATAAATAGAGACTTAGTTAATAACTTTGGATCATTTGCTATTCCAAAAAAGATTTTTTATGTTAAAGATATTCCAAAAACGAGAAGTGGTAAAATATTACGGAGATTGCTTAGAAATATGTTGATAAAAAATGATGATGATTTTGGAGATTTAAGCACAATTCTGAATGCAAAATCTTTAAATCAAATTAAAAAAATTATTAAAAAAAATGTCTAAAAAAAATATTGATATCGTAAAAAAAATAATTGCTCAGGCTACTCAAGAAAAAGTTGACAAAATTACATATAATACAAAATCTGAAGATATAATGAGATGGGATAGTCTTGCTCAGATAAAAATTTTGGATTTATTAGAGGAAAACTTTGATAAAAAAATAAACACTACAAAAGCAGCAAGTTTAAAAAGTGTCAAAGAGATTTGTGAATTTTTGGACTAAATTTTAGTGTTATTTAATAGCATTCATTATATTTTTTTATTTTTACCATTAACAGTATTAATTTATTTTTTCTTAACAAAAATAAGTACGGGAGTAGGTAAAATATTCCTTATATTTGCTAGTCTATATTTTTACAGTACATATAATTTTTATTATTTAATTTTAATATTAATATCTATTTTTACAAATTTTTATCTTGCAAATGCTGTATTAAATACTTCAAAAAAAAAATATTTAATTCTAGGTATTACATTTAATATTTTTTTATTATCCTTTTTTAAATATGTAGATTTTTTTATTTTAAATATAAATTATTTCTTTTCATTTGATTTAAATTTGATGAATTTTCCATTTCCATTAGCCATAAGTTTTTTTACTTTGCAACAAATAGGTTTTTTAATTGACGTATATGATAAAAATTTAAGTAAAATAAAATTTAAAGATTATTTTTTATTTGTTAGTTTTTTTCCTCAATTAGTAGCTGGACCAATAGTAAGAGTTAACTTTTTTATAAATCAATTTTTTGAGAAGGAAATTTTTAAATTTAACTTTAAAAATTTTAACATTGGCTTTTTCTTAATTGCTTTAGGTTTATTTAAAAAAATTGTAATTACAGACACATTGAATAATTTTGTAGAATTAGGCTATGCAAATCCAAGTGACTTATCGACAATAGAGTCTATTATATGTACTTATTCATTTTCACTTCAGATTTATTTTGATTTTAGTGCTTATGTAGACATTGCTTTAGGTTCTGCACTTTTATTTAATATTAAACTCCCGATTAATTTTAATTCTCCATATAGAGCAACATCAATAATTAACTTTTGGGAAAGATGGCACATTACCTTAACTAATTTCCTAACAAATTTTATTTATTTACCAATTGCAAGATCCTTTAAAAAATTAAATTTTGTAAAATCAATGCTGATAACTCTTTTTGTATTTTTTATCGCTGGTATTTGGCATGGCCCATCATGGATGTATGTTATTTTTGGGGTACTACACGGTTTAGGTATTGTAATAAATCATATATTTAGGAAGTTTTTCAATTTTAAGTTAAATAAACTATTATCTTGGTTCCTTACCTTTAATTATATAAATGTAACATTTATATTTTTTAGGTCTCCAAATTTAGAAGTTGCATTTCAAATGTTAAAAAATATTTTTATTTATCCTATATCAGTTGGTATGAACTTTAATAGCTTAAACGTGCTAAATTTAGGATTTTTAAACTCTTGTTTATTAATATTTTCTTTCACAATTGCAATTTTCTTTAAAAATTCAAATTATTACTTAGATAAATTTAAACCAAGTATTTTTAATTTATTATTAACTTTATGTTTGCTAATTCTATCAACACTTATAATTAATAAAGCTAATGAATTTATTTACTTTAATTTCTAAAGAAATTTCTAACAAAAATTTTTTTATCAGTTTAATATGTTTATTGGTAATATCTATTGTTTCGTTATTCTCCTTAATTATCCTTGCATATAAATTGGGCTATAATGATCCTGAGATTGAATTGATAAACTATCAATACAAAAAATTAAAAAAAGATAATGTTAATATAGTATTCATTGGAGATAGCTCCCTTGGTAATTTTATAGATTCATCAACTTGGGAAAATCTAACAAAAAAAAATACAGTCAATTTAGCACTTACTGGAAAATTTCAATACGAAGGAAATCTTGCATTGATAAAAAAAATTTCAGATAAGAAAAACGTTAAAATTAATATTATTTCATCATTAATGAATTGGTCAATTGGAGAAAAAAATCTTTATAATATAATAAATTATTATGATAATATTTTTTTTAGAAACTACTATCTTGTATGGTTTAATTTAAATAGAATTTCAGTAAAAAAAATAATTAATTTTTATTTTGATATAAAAGATGACGAATATAATTATAATTACATTAAAAATGACTACATAGTGCAAGGTAAAATTATTGATGAAAAAAATTTAGATACATCATTTTTAACATCCATAGTTAACATAGATAAAATTAAATCACTAAAAAATATAAAAAAATATTGCGATTTTAATAATTTAGATTGTGAATTCTTTCATGGACCAATTTCCAAAAAAATATGTGATAATAATAAATTTAAAGAATATTTGATTTATTTAAATATAAATTTACAAAAAAATAACCTTTTATTTAATGATAAATTTATATGCTTTGATCAAAATCATATAGGTGATGGTGAGGACCACATAGATAGCAAATTTAAAAAAGAATATACAAAAACCTTTTATAATTTAATTAAACAATAAAAAATGAAATACGCTTCGTTACTAGTCCCATTTAAAAAGGATCAAAAAAATTTAGTTTTTAAATATAAGGGTCGTACAATACAGGATCATACTGGAAGGATTATTAAACATGATAAAAGTAATTTTTATTATGAATTAAAAAAAAAACTTAAACAAAAAGGTATTATCTTAAATACACATGATTATTATTTAAGAAAAAATATTAAGCCTGATATTGAAATACACGCCACACATGCTTCAAAAACAAACAATAGTAACAGCTATTTGCTTTTTCCAGACACATATTTAATCAATAAAAAAAATAATAAAAAATTCATGATAGAAAATTATAAGAAAATTTTCACTTGGAACAATGAGTACTTAGCTAATAAAAAATTTATAAAAGTAAATACACCTAAAGAAATCAAATATGAAAAAAAAAAATTTGAAAATATCAAAAGAAAAGAATTTGTTATTTTAGCTAGTAATAAAATTTACAAAGAAAAAAATACTAGAGATTTATATTATGAAAGAATTAAAATTGTAAAATGGTTCTCCAAGAATAAAAATAATATTTTAGATATATATGGAATGGATTGGGACTTGCCTATGGTTAAATCTGGAATTATAGGAAGAATTATTAGAAAATTATCTAAACTTAAAATTTTAAAATATAATATGCCAAATTCTTATAAAGGAATTGTTGAGGATAAAAAAAAATGTTTAAGTAATTACAAGTATTGCTTCTGTTTTGAAAATTCTGATGTTAATGGTTACATTGGAGATTTAATATGGGATTGCTTTATGAGCGGCACAGTTCCAATTTATCTTGGTTCTCCATACTATGAAAACTATATCCCAAAAAATACAACAATTAATTTTAGAAAATTTAAAAATATGGAAAAATTAGAAAATTATTTAAAAAAAATGAACGAAAGACAATACTTAAAAATAGTTAAAAATATGAAAAAATTTCTAAAGTCTGAAAAAAAAAAGATTTACAGTATGGATTATAATTTAATGAAAATTGTAAACGAAATTAATTAATTTTCAATATTTTCTCGTTAATATTTTAAAATAAATAAAATTTATTGCCTCAAAAAAGTCAATAAAAAATGACACTACAAAAATTTTTATAGATAATAAAATTTCTTTTTTTTCAAATAATCTTTTTGAAAGTTTAATAAAAACTCTAGCTTTAGAACGCCTGTGAGATTTATCATGAATTTTAAACTGGTTTAATTTAAACAAAATTTTTTTTAAATTTTTTTTTGAATATTGAAAATTAGGATCAATTTCTGAGCTTTCTAAAATTTGAATATTATCTGGTTGGTTTTTCTTTGGTAAAAATTTTAATAAATTTTCAATTTTAATTTTTTTTGATTTTAATTTTCTAATATCAACTTTATATCTTGTCTTGTATAACTGTTTAGCAGTTAATGAAAAAATTCCTTGCTCTTTTTTGTACTTATTAGAAATATTATTATTATGATCCCTAATATCTATTAATGGAATATTTAAATTTTTGCATTCCTTATTATAAAAAATAAACCTTAACCAAGCATCATAATCTTGTGAATATTTAAAAGTAGGGTTAAAAAAACCTAAATTTCTAAAATCCTTTAGCTTAAACATTACGGAAGGAGCAATAAATGGAGATGCATAGTACTTAAACCTTTTAATATCTGTATATTTTTTTAATTGTTTAGACTTAAAAAGCTCTTTACCATTTACATCAACGTATCTAGCGGCAGTACCTAACAATACTAATTTATCATTTTTTAAAAATTCCTCTAATTGTTTTTCTAAACGTTCTGGATGAGAAATATCATCAGCATCCATTCTTGCAACATATTTTGAAGTTATTTTTAATAAGGAATTATTTAGTGTTTTTGTTAAACCAAAATTTTTTTGATTTATTAGTTTAATTCTTTGATCTTTTTCTTTAAATTTTTTTATAATTTTTATTGAGTTATCTGTTGAACCATCATTAATAATTAAAAATTTAAAATTTGAATATGTTTGTTTTAAAATACTTTCAATAGATGCTTTTAAATATTTTTCTTGGTTATAAACACTCATTAATACTGTTATTTGTATTTTTTTATGATTAAGTTTGGTCATTAGATTTTTTTAAATTAATATATTCATTTAATTATATATAATTCTAAAATTTGTAAATTATTAAATATGCAAAAAAGAAAAATTTTAATCTCAGGAACATCTAGTGGATTAGGTAAATTTCTCTATAAAGATATAAATTCAATTAAATTTAATAGAAAAAAAAATCTAATACAATACAAAAAAATCAATTGGGATTGTATTGTACATTGTGGAGCATATGCAGGAAATTCTATTGATGAAATTTATGAGTCTATCATTACAACACATAAAATTTCACAATTAAAATCTAAAAAGTTTATTTTTATTTCATCGATGATAACTGAAAATAAAAATTTGAGTTTTTATAAAATATCGAAAATAATAGGTGAAAAAATTTTACAAAAAAAAAGAAACCTTGTTGTTATTAAATTGGGTTCAACAATTGGAAAACATATGAGGCAGAATACAATTTCTAAATTAATAAATGAACAAAATATTAAAATTGGACTATCAAAAAAAAGTCTATATTCTTTCGTTTCTTTTTCAGAAATTTCAAATTTTATAAAAATTTGTATTAAAAAAAATTATGTAGGATCTTATAATTTTTTAAGAAATGATTTTATCACATTGGATAAAATTTCAAAAAAATTAAATAAAAAAATAACGTTTGGTAAGTTTTATTTCAAGGGTACAAGTGGACCAAATAATAAATTAATAAAGCTTTTTAATCTAAATAAAAAAACATCACTGGATATAATTTTTGAGGAGTTAGAAAAATTTAAAAAAAATTAATTTTTTTTTAAGAAATAATTGTATTTCTTTTTAGATGTATTTCTATCATACTTTAAATACCACTCTATTGTCTTTTCTAACCCATTCTCAAGATTAGTTTTACAACTTATTCCATATTTTTTTGACAATTTCATATCTAAAACTCTTTTTTTATCTCCTGATGGTTTTGATTTGTCAAAAAATACTTTTGGGGTATTGGTAATAAACTTAGTTTTCAACATACTTTTTACTAAATTTTTTATTGTAGTTCCAGTGCCAGACCCTATGTTTAAAGGCTGTTTAATTTTTTTTTGTAATATTTTTATCATAGCATTTGCTACATCTTCAGAATAAACAAAATCTCTTATTGCTGATCCGTCACCCCAAACCACAAAAGGATTTTCTTTATTCATTAATCTTCTTATTAAAGAAGCAACAACCATTGAATTAGTAGGATTAAAATTAAGATGAGGACCATAAATATTTGCAGGTCTTACCACAGATATATGCATAGAGTTAAATTCCTTATTAAATGCCTCGGCTTGCAGTTCGCCAATTCTTTTTGCCCAGCCCGCATACTTGTCATGCTCTGACGGAAATGTTTTCCAAACCATATCTTCACTCATTTTTCCTTTTTTTCCATAAACACCGTATGTGCTAGTATAAAGGTAGTTTTTTACTTTGTTTATTTGAGAAGCCATTAACATATTAATTGCACAATACAAATTTGACATCATAAAGCTTGCTGGTTTGGTTATATTTATTTTTGGTGAACCTGTTGACCCAAGTAAATTAAAAACTATATCTTTATTTTTGGTAACTTTTATACAATTTTCCAAATAAATTAAATCTTTGCTGTAAAATCCTTTTATTCCTTTTGGACATAATGATTTATGATCTAAAGAAGAAATATATACATTTGCACCTAGTTCAATTAATTTTGGTACAAGCATTTGCCCAACCATACCTGTTCCACCAGCTACTAAAACGTTTTTATTAAAATAAAATTTATTTTTTTTCATTAATAATTTTTTTTACTTGTTTTATTATAGCATCTTTATTAGGTGGTAAATTATCTAAATTTTTTCCTGTACCTGCAGTTTTATTTTTAAGACCCATGGTATAAATTTTTTTATTTGATTTAATTGACAAATCATTTGCAATACTTTTTGCTATACCGTTTGCATAATCATCGTCTATAACTAAACCTCCATATTTTGATTTTATTAAATTTGAATAAGATTTCTTGTTTACTTTAAATGGTTTTATCCACAAAATATGAATAACCGAAACATTAATCCCAATTTTTTTTAGGTAGTCTTGTGCCTTCATAGCTTCAAATCGTGTGATTGATATAGCAAAAATAACTAAATCTGGTTTTTTTGCAAGGATATCGGGAAGCTCTTTTTTATTATCATAACTTCCTCTATGCTCTGATACATAATATACATCATCATGCTTTAAATAAGATTTATAAATTTTTATATACTCTTTAGGTGTCATTGGTGAAACAATTTTTACTCCTGGCATTCTGTAATATAAAGAATGATGAGATGATCCAGCAACAGGTCCTATTCCACCTTCCATTGCTATACCTCTAACAAAAACAGGACAAGGTATCTTCCAAATTTCCTTTGATTTACAAGCATAATTTACTATCATAGGACAATTGTACCAGTTAAATCCTTGATATCTAATTACATAAATAGGTTTACTTTTCATTAAAGCCGCACCAACAACAAAACCTCCGTCTGCAACGTCTGCCATCGAAACTTCTACCATTCCATCTTTCTCATACATTTCAGGCAAAGTTCCTCCGACCCACCCTACAGCTGTCAAACATTGTCCAAATACTTTACCAATTTTTTTTTTTAGATGTTTTCTAATGATATTTTTTATTGTTGATCTAACGTCTTGACCCATAATCTTTTCATTTCTTTATTAATCTTATTATCAAATTCAATTGCTTTTTTTCCAAAAAATTTTTTTAATCCTTTATATCTATCAAATATTTTATAAGAATCTATTCCAGCACCAGAATGCCAGAACAATCTATTTGTATTAATATTTAATAGCATTGGCTCTTTAAAAAAAAATTTAGAATACTTATTAATAGAAGTTGGATTGTCATCAATATTATAAGCCCTCATTTTAAATGATTTTGCAACATCATGCATATGCCAATTTCTTCTAACTTTTTTTTTTGTCAAAATTGATAGGTTGTTATCTTCAACAATAAATAAAATAGGTAATTTTTTAGTTGATGCCCAACCTAAAGCACCAAGAACATAATCTTCCTCTGCTGAAGCATCTCCTAAAAATACCAAAGTTGGTTGTCTAGATTCAAAACACGCACCAGTACCAATTGGAGCTTGAGTGCCCATATGTCCATCATGACCAAACATTTTAATTTTTTTTGAATGTATTGAAGCTGATCCACCCATTCCAAAAGTACATCCTTTTTTACTACCAAGCAATTCAAGTATTAATTTTTTAATATCTCCACCAAAAGAAATATAAATTGAATGACATCTGTGTTGAGGAAACAGTAGAGGCTTAATTTTTTTGAATTTACATATTTCTGAAAGTGAGGCGCTGATAGTTTCTTGTCCAGCTGATAGATAAACAGGTAGTTTTATATTTTTTTTTTGAACATTCTCAAAAACATTTAATTCAAAATTTCTATTTATTGCTGTTTTTTTAAAAACTTCCCAAAGATAATTTTTTTTCATTTAATTGTTAAAAATGTTATGTATTTATTAATTTTAAATACTTCTATCAATTTTGCAATTGTTTCGCTGCCTACTATGTCTCCTGGAGAAAGTACAAGCAAATTATTTTTACAAGCTAAACCACCGTCTAAAATTACAAATATTTCATTTTTTTTTCTACTTTTTAGATTTTTAATATCATCAGTTTTCTCTAGAGAAATCTTTACATTTTCAACAATGTACTCTCTAATCTCATTTATACTCGGCTCCACAAAAACAGGGTCATCAGATGTTAGCTTTTCCATGAATTTAGATCCTTCGTACGGTAAATTTTCTCTTCCATAATCGTCTTTAAACCTAACTAGGTCATCTTTATCTATTGGAGTCTCAACCTCAAAAATAACAGCATAATCTTTATGATTATTTTTTGTTGCATGAAATAATCCTGGTCTAATCATCAATCTTGATGGTGATTTTAGTTTTTTAGTATTATAAAAACCCAAATCTACATCAACTTCACCTTTGATTAAAATAAAACCAGTTTTTTTTATTGGATGACAATGAAGAGAAGTGGATTTATTTGCATTAATTCTAAGCAATTTCATGCTAGCTTTTGAATTTTTATAAATCGTATACTCTGAGCCCCAAGGCTTTATAACTTTTTTATCTTCAGGAATGTCGTTGGTCTGCATTATTTTGACTTATTCTTATAATATTCTTGCAGAACTGCTTTCATCCATGGACCAAGATCTTTATAATGGGCGGTTGTAATTATCCCATCATCAATTACAGCCTGTAAATCTGTATATTTGGCACCCGCATTTATGATGTCATCTTTCATACTATAATAACCAGATATTTTTTTTCCCTTAACTATTTTTGCAGAAATTAATAGTTGCGCACCACTACATATACATCCAATTATTTTTTTACTTTTATGAAATTCAGAGATAAATTCAATAATCTTTAAATTTTGTCTTACCTTTTCCATGGCTTTTACCCCGCCAGGAATTATTAATAAATCATAATCAGACACTTTCACTTCTTCAATTTTTTTGACTAAATGATTTTTATTTGGGGGAATATCAGTACCTAAAATTCCTTTAACTTTAGTACCCTCATTTAAGCACACATCTAATTCGAACTCTTCCTCTAATAGTCTATAATAAGGATAAATAAATTCATGATCTTGTGCTAAATTTCCAGAAATTATAATTGCTTTTTTCATGAGTTATTCTTATACCAATTTAAAGTTTTAAGTATACCATCTTTTAAATTAATTTTTGGCTTCCAGCCAATTTCATTTTTGGCTTTTAAACTGCTTATCTCAATTGAAGTTTTTAATGTAGGTTTGTTTTTTAAATTTTTTATTTTTAATTTTTTTTTTGATAATTTAATTATATTTTTCACTAAAGTATTTATAGAAATTGATTTATCAGACCCTAGATTATAAATTTCAAAATACTTTTTTTGTCTTTTAATTACCAGGTCAATAAATGAAATTAAATCTGATATATAAAGAAAATTTCTTTTTTCTTTACCATCTCCCCATACATTTAAAACATTTTCTTTTGTATTAGAAACTTTATTAATTGTAGCTCCAAAAACATGCGATTTTTGCAAGTCAAACTTATCAAATGGTCCATAGATATTTGAATGCCTTATTAAAGTATATTTCGTAATTTTAAATCTTGAATAAAATTCTGACATTTTTTCAACAAAAACTTTCATCCATCCTGCTCCAAAATATTTTTCATACATTTGATCATTGGAATTAAAATCAATCTCTCTCAAAGGTTTTTTTGAGGATTTATACATTACTGTACAACTAAATATTATCACACGAGGTATTTTATATTTGTGTGCAAACTTAGTAACAAATGAATTCATTATTACATTATCATTTACATGCATGTAAGGTTTGCTAACTATATCTTTCGCTCCAGTGGTGCATGCAGCAGCTTGAATTAAAATACTCGTATTTTTAAAAAATGATTGAGACATGTTCTTATTTGTTAAATCAACCTTTATTAATTTAACACCTTTAATATTTTTTGGTTTTTTTTTAAAATATGTTCCGACAATGCTGTAATTTTTATATTTTTTGTTTTTAGCAAAATAGCGCAAACAATTTAGACCTATGAATCCACTTGCTCCCAAGATTAAAATTTTTTTTTTCATTCAGCAATTAATATATTTAAACTTTTATTCTTACACATTAATTAATATTTCAAAAAGAGCAAAATTAGTAATTTTTTGTACTTAGGCTTATTTTTACAATATTTAAACTAACATAAAATATAATATATTGACTAATGTATTAAATTAATTATTTATTTTGAATAAAAGTTATTTATGGAAGTAAAAAAAAATAAAGCTGAAAATTCAGGAAAAAAATGTAAAGTTTCCGATAAGGAAAGAGCTTTTTATAAGAAAAATGGTTATTTAATAATAAGAAATGTTCTTAGCGAAAAAGAGTGCGAAGAATATATAAAAGAGGCTCACAGAGTTTCGAAAGGTACCGTTCAAGAACCTAATCTATACAGAAAATCAGACAAATTTTTAGAGATGGCTAGAGATCAGCGAATAATGGATTATGCTGATAGTTTGCTGGAATGGAGAATGATACCTATAGGTGATATTTTCTTTTTTGCTAAATCATCCGAGGATGGTGGTGAAGAGGGATCAAGCCCTCACCAAGATAACTCTTTTCAGAAAGCTGAATGGGGAGCTTTTGTTGCATGTGGAGTTTATTTGGATAAGGCTAATTCTGACAACGGTAGTTTAGTAATTTATCCAGGCACACATTGGCTCGGCGACGCAAAGTATAAACCAGTTCCTAATTTTGAATATGGTGCAAAGGGTGAAGTGTTAAAAGCTAATCCTATTGGAAACAATTGTGAAATTCCTGCTGGCTTCGAGGAGTATCAAATAGACATGAATAGAGGTGACATAATTATTTTTCATGGACATTTGATTCATAAAGCTCCAAAAAATCGATCAAAAACTAGTAAATATAGACATGTTAATTATATAAAATTGATAAAAAACGGAAAAGGTTTTTGGCCAGGATGGTCAGAAAGAAGAGTTTTAATTGAAAGACATGATTTTAATCAAGAATTTAAAATTGTATAATTTTTCTTTTTCTTAACATTGTTAAACCTGAAAAAATATTAGCAATATTTAATTTATATAAATCTTTGACTTTAAAAACTTTTAAAGTAATTAATTCATTTTCAGATTGATTTCCAGTTTTTTTATTTTCTAGTAATTGTAAAAATTTCTTATTAACATTTTTTTCAAAATAATAATAATGAGCTATTGAAGAATTTGTAGATGTTATCATTTGTATGCTATCTAATTTTTTTAAGTCTTTTTTTTTTAAATTTATATTTGTCTCTTCGTTTAACTCTTTAATTGCTTCAAGTGATAAATTTTTATTCTCAGCATTTCCAGATGGAAATTCATAAGTATTTTGACCTTTGCATATTCTAAATTGTTTTACCAAAACAGTATAAATTGTTTTTTTGAAGTAAAATATTGGGATAATGATTACTCCTGGCTTATCAATTAAAATTGACCTTTCAAATACTTGGTTATTCTTCGTTTTAATTTTTGTATCAACTAGAATAGATCTAATTTTATTATTTCTTACAATGCTTCCTATAATTTTTTTTTTTAATATAGTATTTTTATTTTTTTTAACTATTTTAATCCAATCCTTATAAAATTCTGGAAAATGTTTTTCTATCATCAAAATTTTTCTATTAAATTTATAAATAATAATTAATATATTTTTTAATTAAAAATAAAAGTATAGTATATCATTCATGATTATCACAAAAACACCATACAGAATTTCTTTTTTTGGGGGAGGCACTGATTATCCTCATTGGTATAATAAATTTGGTGGAAAAGTTATATCTACCACTATTGATAAATATGCTTATATAACAATTAGAAAACTTCCTCCATTTTTCAAACACGATGTACGAGTATCTTACAGTAAAATTGAAGCAAAAAAAGGTGTTGATAAAATAAAACACAAGGCTGTAAGAGAGATTCTGAAATATAAAAAAATATCTAAAAATATAGAAATTTTACATATAGGAGATTTACCAGCAAGAAGTGGCATAGGATCAAGTTCAAGTTTTACAGTTGGTTTATTGAATGGAATTAACGAAATGCAAAATATAAAATCATCTAAGCAAAAGCTTGCGCTGGAAGCTATACACTTAGAACAAAATGTTATAAAGGAGTTTGTTGGGTCTCAAGATCAAATAGCTGCAGCTTGTGGTGGCTTTAATTATATAATTTTTAATAAAAAAAAAACTTTTGAAATAAAAAAAAATTTTTTTGATGAAAAAATTTTAAAAAAACTAAACGAAAACTTATTTCTTTACTTTACTGGAATCTCAAGAACTGCTGAAGAGATTGTAAAAACTTATAAATTCTTAAATCATAAAAATGATAAAAAAGCATATTTAATTGAAATAAACAAACAAGTCGATGAAGCAGCTAAAAAACTTAAAGAGGGTAAGATTGATGATTTTGGAAGATTACTTAATGAAACATGGATTTTGAAAAAAAAACTAAGCAATAAAATTACTAATCAAAAAATTAATTCAATCTATAAAAGAGGAATCGAGTCTGGAGCTTTAGGTGGAAAATTATTAGGTGCAGGAGGAGGAGGTCATATTATATTTTATGTACCTAAAAATAATCAAAAAAATTTTAAGTTAAAAATGAAAAAACTTTTACATATTCCATTTTCTTTTGAAAAAGAGGGATCCTCTATAGTATTTAAAAAATAGTTTTATTTTCTTTTTTTTAGAAAAAGATTTTCTACATTTTCAAAAATAAAATGACCCAAAAATATGTGACACTCTTGTATTCTTGCTGTAATATTTGATGGAACTTTCAAGCTAAAATCACAATATTTATCTGCCAAACCTCCTGTTGAGCCTAAAAATCCAACCGTTCTAATTTTTTGTTTTTGAGCATATTTTAAAACTTTCAATACATTTTTTGAATTACCGGAAGTAGATATTGCAATTAATATATCGTTCTTGGCATACAAAGATTTAAAACTTCTTAAAAAAATATCATCAAATGAATAATCGTTTCCACAAGCAGTTATTGTAGAGGTGTCTTGTGCTAAAGTAATAGCTGGAATAGGATTTCTATTAACTTGCGGTCTTAATCTTACTATAAATTCTGCTGCCAAATGTTGAGCATCAGCAGCAGATCCACCATTACCGCATAACATGACTTTTCCACCATTTTTAATTGATTTATATATTTCCTTAATAACATGGCCAATATCATTATTTAATTCCAGTAAATTTAGGTGACTAGTAACATTACTAGATATTGCTCTTTCTAAATCTGAAATATTTTTATTTTTTTTCACTAATACTATTATTTTATAATATGAGCTCTTAATTTTTTTGCTATTGGAATTTCTTTTTCAATTATTTTTCCAACAGATGGAACTCCAATACATAGCCTCATTTTATTAATACTTTCTATTAAAAATTTCATTCCACTTAGTTCTAGTGAGGCTGATTGATCTGAGCCATACATCGTTCTATCTAACGTAACATGTCTTTCTAGTGAAGAAATACCTAACATGAAAGCTGCTAATGAAACTACAACTCCATTTTCATGCCCACTATAACCAACGTCACATTTATATATTTCTTTAAGTGAATTTATTGTTGATAAATTTCCATCACTTATATCCATGGGATAAGTTGATACGCAATGCATTAGTTCAAAACTACAATTATTCTCTCTGAAAATTCTAACGGCGTTATCAATGTCATCACGTGTAGACATTCCAGTAGATATAAATGTATGTTTGTTTCTTTTTGCAACTTCTTTAAGAAAATTTTGATCCACAATCATCGCAGAGGCAATTTTATTATATTTAAGCTTGTATTTGTCTAAAAAACTTAAACTATTTAAATCCCAAGCAGAAGCAAACCATTCTATATTTATTTCTTTACAAAATTTATCAATTTCATCAAATTCCTTTTCCCCAAATTCTAATCCATTTTTTTGTTCTCTAGTCGTTGTTCCCCAAGGGCTTTCTCTTGGTGCATCCAATATTTCTTTAGAATAAACAAGATCAATATCTCTTTTTTGAAATTTTACAGCATGAAAGTTTGCCTCTTTAGAATTTTTTATTAATTCTTTTGCTATTTCAATGTCTCCATTGTGATTAATACCTATTTCGGCAATAAGGAAAGTTTTATTATTATTCATTACTTTAAAGTATAAAATTATCAATAATTATCAATTAAAAAGCTCTTGAAAATCTAAATTTAACTTTTGAGACTGTTTATAAGTTAAATTTTTGACTTTTTTTAAATTTGACTCTTTGCTTAAATAAAATACTTTTCTATTTAATTTAATATTTATTTCGGTTAACCATTGAAAAATATTAATTGAAGTATCAAAATTCTCCTGAAATAAAGAGTAATCTTTATTAAAAAAATAATTATAAATTTGTTTAAAAAAAGACTGCAAATATGGCTTGAAATCCATTTTCTTTAAATAATAAAAAAAATATTTTTTTTTAATTATTTTATTTGTTTCATCTTCGAATTTATCTGCATTTAGGTTTTGATAACCATAATATTTAATATTTTTTTGTTTACCTTTATAAAACATGAGTGGCAAATCTACTCCTTGAATAAAAATATGCTCAAAACCCATTAATGTAGCGACCATGAATGTTGCATCAGCTATTGAACAACCATTTTTTTTTTTGAAATTAAAATTGGAATTAAATTTTTTTTCAACTACTTCTAGTAAAGTATACCTATTTGGATACTTTTTTAAAAAGTTACAACATTCTTTTCTAGGATTACATTCAATTCCACCAAAATGTCTATCATCAAAGAAAATATGATTGGGTTTTAAGTTATTATAAAGTTTTTCATCAAACTTCCATATATCGTTGTGACAACCAGTATCAGATAATATCCAAGTAAGTTTTTCAAAGCTATTTATAAAATTTAGATGACTTTGAATATTTACAACCGGGAAATGATTATTACTAGTGATTAAATAATCAGGTTTAATTTTCTCTTTATCAATTCTTAAAATAGTGTTTCCAGCTAATAAAATTTTTCCTTTAAAATTTCCAAAATCAAAATCATCTAATGTTGGTCCAGATCCAAGAATTAGACAAGAATCGCCCAAATGTTTATCGATAATACTATCAATTTTTTTTAGCATATTTTATAGTAAATGATTTTATATATATTTATCAGAATGATATACAAGCAATAATATGAGAAATATTTTTAAAGACCTTGAAAAAAAAAACGTTGTAATAACTGGAGGTAGTGGTTTTTTAGGAAGTCAAATTACAAAGGCTTTTATCAAAACTAAATCTAATGTTTTTATTTTAGATATAAATAAACCGAAAATTAAATCTAATAATGTTAAATTTTTTAATTGTGACATCACTAAAGAAAATGAGGTTACAGATATTTTAAAAAAAATTATAAAATCTAAAAAAAAAATAGATATACTTATAAATAACGCTGCATCTGATTATGTTCCAGGAAAAAATAATAAAAAATTACCACTTGAGAATTTTAAATTAAGTAATTGGAGAAAAGATCTAAATGTAGGTTTAGATGGCGCTTTTATTTGCACTAAAATATTTGGAACACAAATGGTTAAGAATAAAGGGGGGGTAATTTTAAATATTTCCTCAGATCTAGGGATTATAGCTCCAAATCAAAAAATTTATAAAGGCTTGGGATTTATAAAACCAGTTACTTATTCTGTTGTAAAACATGGAATAATAGGTCTAACTAAATACACTGCATCTTACTGGGCAGAAAAAAATATTAGATGCAATGCAATTGCACCAGGTGGCATTTCAAATAAACAAAGCAAAAAATTTTTAAATAAAATTAAAGAGATAATACCAATGAACAGACTTGCAAAAATAGATGAATACAACGACCTTATTTTATTTATGTGTAGCAAATCCTCCTCTTATATGACTGGATCAATTGTAGTTGCAGATGGAGGAAGAACATTAATTTGAATATCAGAAGTCTTTTAAAAGAATAATTTATAGGCTTAACGTTTGGCCACCATCAACAGTTATCAGGCTGCCATTAATAAATCCAGAATTATTATTACATAGCATTTCACAAATTAAAAAAACATCTTCTGGTGTACCAAATTTTTTAGAAGGCACATTTTGATTGATATAATTTAGTGTTTTGTATTTGTTTTTTTTTAATTTCTTTTCCCATGTTGAGCCACGAAAAATAATATTTCCAGGTAAAATTGCATTTATAAATATTCCTAATTTTGATAAATCTCTTGATATAGATTTTACATAAAAGTTTAATGCAGCTTTTGCAACGGAATAACCAATAGGAGCACCTTGAATTACCTCGGCACCGCAAATTGAAGATATACAAATTATTTTACTTTTATTTTTTAATATAGATTTAGCATTATTTACAAGATGTACAGTAGGCAAAAGATTATTTTTAATAGAAAAATCTAAATCTTCATTGTTTTTCCTAAAATTACTATTGCCTATATTGGCAATAATTACATCTAAAGATTTATATCTTTGATTTAATATTTTAATATTTTTTTTGACTATATGTGATTTGGACATATCTCCATGAATATAATCAGAGTTTTGAATTAATTTTGATGCTAATTTTAATTTTTTTTGATTTCTTCCATTAAGTATTACTTGATAATTTCTATTTGAAAATTCTTTTGCTAAGAAAAAGCCGAGTCCAGATGAAGATCCAGTAATTAATATTTTTGGTTTATATATTTTCATTTTGAATTTTTTTTATAAAATCTAAATTTATTTTAATCTCTTCCATATGCCTATTTATTTTTGATCTAGCTGTCTGAAGTATTAAATTTCCTTTATAATTAATCTGTTTTAAATTTTTAAATAACTTAACAAAATTTGAGTTTCCACATCCTAATCTAACAGTATTTCCAAATTTTTTTCTGTCTTTAATATGAATATTATATATATATTTACCATAATTTTTAAATTCTTTATCAATGTCGTAATTAAGAGATGCGCTATTTCCAGTATCATAATTGATTCCGAAATGTTTAATATTAAACTTTCTAATAAATCTAGATAATTTTTTTGGTTTAAAGTCTGATTCAAAAATTATTTTTACTCTGTTTTTCTGCAATCTATTTTCAAGGCTCTTACAAATTTTAAGTAAATTTTTTTCATGTTTTATACTTTCTATTGAACCTCTGTCTACCAGTGGGATTATTAGTAATTTAATGCCTAATTCATTTGAAGATAGAATAATTTTATTTAGAAAATTTATAATTTCCTTATTATTTTTTATTTTCCAGAAAGGTTTATGCATAAAACAATCGCAAGTTATAGAATTAATTTCTATAGAATATTTTTTTTTAAGATATTTAATTTTTTCTTTTCCTTTTCGATTTAGTAAAGGGTTTGTTTTTAAGTTTTTGTAGTCCAGTGTCCACTCAAGTAAATTTAAATTCAATTTATTCAACTTGCTAAACTCTTTTTGCCAATTTTTAGAGGGAAATGCTTGAATTTTGTTATTAACTATTGAGGATAATCTTCCTTGCATTACACCATATTTAATTTTCATATATATAATTACGATTTAAATTTGATTTTATTTTAATTCTTCTACTAATTCTAAATAAGCTCCCTCTGGTGTTTTGCAATAAGTCATCAACACGCTACCATCAATTGATTTTAAAGGTTTGGAATTAAATTTTACATTAATGCTCTTTAAGTTTTTGTAAATTTTCATAATGTTTTTTACAGTTATTGATAAATGAGTAAATCCATTGGTATATGGTTTAATAAAATTTTTTTTTCTTTTGGGTGAGTTTTTAAAATGTAATATTTCCAAAAGCATACCAGAACTATCTGACAATTTCACAGTTTCAACTTTTACTTTTTTGTATTCCATAACTCTGTCTATCAAATCTCCACTCTCAATTGCTCTCTTATAAATCTTGAACTTTAAAACTTTATTCCAAAAAAAAAGTGATTTTTTTAAATTATTGGTTACTAGTCCGGTATGTCTTATTTTATTCATTAAATATTTGGTGAATATTTTTTTTTATTATTTTAGTTGCCAATATAATAGCATCTTTTGTAATTGTTAATGGTGGACCTAATTTAATTGACTCTCTTCCTGTATAAACAAGCAACAACCCATCATCTATACATTTCTCAACCAAATATTTTAATCTCAACTCTATATTTGGTATTTTCTTCTCAAAAACTAATGCAGCAATTAATCCTTTGCCATAAACTTTAAATATTTTTTTATTTAAATTAGATATTTTATTAAGTTCTCTGTGAAGAATTTTTCCTTTAATGTTAGAGGCTAGAGTTAATTTTTTTTTTTCAATTTCCTCTAAAACTGCCAAACCAGCACTACATGAAATAGGATTTGCTGAATTAGTACTACTCATATTTCCAACTTCAGGAAGATCCAAAATATCTTTTCTCCCAACTACACCTGATAGTGGGACACCTCCTCCCATTCCCTTTCCGCAGCAAATTAAATCTGGTGTTACTCCATAATGTTGAAATCCAAAATTTTTTCCAGTTCTTGAAAAACCAGCTTGCATCTCATCAAAAGTAACAAGGATATCGTTTTTTTTACAAATTTTAATTAATGTTTGAATGTAGCCTTTTGGATAAAAAAGAGCTCCCCAACCTTGAAAAGTCTCGATCATAACGCCACATATGTCCTTCTTCAGATCTATTCTCTTTTTTAACTTATCAAGAGATTTTTTTAAAAAATTTTTATACCCTTGCTTTGAAACTTTCCAAGGATAAGGAAAATCCAAATGATGAATATTTCTATCTTTATAACCAACCCAATTGCTTTGTTCTTTATTTCCACTCATCATCTGAGCTGCTAATGTCCTTCCGTGCCAATTACCTTCAAAACAAATTATGCCCAATTTTCTTTTTTTCTTTTTTTGACCATACATTCTCATAAGTTTAAATGCTGCTTCTGTAGCTTCTGTTCCTGCAGACATTAAAAAAGCTTTGTCAAAACCTTTTCCAGCAAATTTAATAAGTTTTTCAATATATTTAACCCTAATTCTGTTAATATAAACGTAGCTGTGCAATAAATTATTATCTAAAGTTTTTCTAATATAATTTTTTACTCTTTCATTTGAATGCCCTGTGTTTGCGACAAAAATTGTTGAAGTAAAATCGATGAATTTATTTCCTGAGATGTCGTAAATATAAAAATCTTTAGCACTTTCCCAAACTATTGGAAGTTGGCCATGCATAGATCTCGACTCAACTTTTTCTAATCTTTTGAACAATTGCTTAGTTCCAATAGCCGGAATTGAAGATATTTTTTTTATATGTTTTGATTTTATCTTTTTTTTCTCCATAAATACTTCAAATATTTTAAATCCTTTATGTTGTCTATTTCTTGAGAAAAAGATGTTTGAAAGGCTTTAACTCTCTTTCCAAATAATTTTTTTTCTTTTAGAATAACTTGTTTTCTATAAATGTCTATTACCCCATTAGGTGAATATGTTTTTGGAAATTTTTGTCTTGGTTGATTAATAGCTTCTATGTCTAATTTAAGTTTCCTCAGAGGCGTAATTTTTCCATTTATTATCTCAACTGACTTATATGATGTCTCAGACATTTCATGAACAGATCTTAACGAACTAAAACTTGAATTTTTTATCTGCTTTATCGCTAATCTTATATCTTTAACATTTCTTTGAGGAGATGTAGGTCTTATGTGAGCAATAAACTGATAATCTAAATTTATACTATTAATCAAATGTTTTATCATTTGATAATCTGTAGAATTATCTTTTGAGATTTTTTTTGATCTAAAAACTATTTCTACAGGTCCATATCTTTTGCAAATTTTTGCATATTTTTTTGAATCAGTAGAAATATATATTTTTTCAAATACTTTTGACTTAAGACATTGCTCAATCGAATAAGCAATTAAAGGTTTCCCATTAATTTTTTTAATATTTTTATCTTTAATTGATTTTGATCCAGATCTAGCAGGTATAACTGCAATAAATTTATTGCGGTATTTCATTTATTTTTTAGATTTTTATCTATTATCCTAATTAATTGTAAAAATTTTTTTCAGTGCATAAATCAAGCCAATTGAGCTATTAGTACTGGTCAGCTGCACGCATTACTGCGCTTCCACATCCAGCCTATCAAC
>MDSV01030346.1_pt1 | contig 23740 bp, 15 predicted proteins | sample 810851 | NCBI WGS metagenome assembly MDSV01 (sample SAMN05326640, study PRJNA326480) | marine metagenome | isolation source: seawater | place: Atlantic Ocean: North East | collected 2012 | reverse complement strand
GGGTTGCAGTCCGCGCAGTTGCTTTTCACCCTGCCTTGCGGACACGGGTTGCAGTCCGCGCAGTTGCGTTTCACCTTGCCATGCGGGCAGGGGTTGCAGTCCGCGCAGTTGCTTTTCACCTTGCCATGCGGACACCGCTTCACACCCATCGCGAGACGTTCACGCCTTCGTCAAGGAAACCGCGCACCTCTCGCGTCGTCCAGGCCGGTGCCGAGGGTTGTGAACGCGAGCCCTCGAGAGGAAACGTCCGCGCATTTTCAGCTTTTCACGGTTTCGGAGAAAAATTATGCTTGTCTCGAAGGATTTTCGCGGCGGCGGCCGCCCCCTCGAGGCATTCGGTCACGCGCACCTGGCGCCTTCTCCAGCGCGCCCGGCGAAGAAGAAGACACCCGCGACGCTCGACTGCTTCCTCCCCGGTCGAAGTCCCCGAACCGGAGCCTCACCGCACCTCTGGCGCCCGCGCCGTCCGCGTTCAGGATGAGCAAGAAAAACTCAAAGAAGCGGTGGAATAACCAGCACCAGGAATCCATGCGTCGCGAGCGCGAAGAGGCTGAGGCGAAAGCCGCGCGCGCGGCGAAACGGGAAGAGAAGGTTTTGGAGACCATGGGTGTGATGGGCGTGGACGGCGGCGACGGCGTCGTCGAAGAGAAGACCGTGGTTAAGGCCAAGACCCGCGCGGGGAAGCCCAAGGTTCGAGATTCGCAGGCCCCCTCGAAACTCCTCAAGGTTTCCAAGACGGCGCTCCTCAAGAAAACCGCCGGCAAAACCAAAAACTCGCGCAAGATCATCAAGAACGTGCCCGTGGGGAAGGTGCAGACTAAGCTGAAGCTGCGCAAGGGCGCGACGGTGCGGGGAATTAAAGTGACCAACTCGGACAGCAAAAACAAGATCCTCGCCGAGCTCAAGGCGGAAGCCGCGATGGCGATGACGGAGTGACGAGCGACGCGCTTTTTTACGCATCAGGCGACGCTTTCCGCGGCGTTCCGCTTTCGCAGACTTCGTTGGTACGTCTATCCCATCCGCTTTCGATTTTTGAGACTTCTTCGTACTCTCGTATACAACACGAAGCTGACACACACGCACACCACACAGCTCGCGCCCGACTACTTGCGCACTCGTTATATAGCTACGTTTTAAAACACACCGTCTAATACGCTACAGCGGCTTCCTCGCCCGCATGACGTGCAGTCTCTCCTCGTCCGCGGACGTGGTCGCGACGACGGCGCACTCCAAGCCTTGCTCCTCGAGGATGGCCGCCACCTCCTTCGGCTTGTTCTGCTCCAGCAGGACGAGCATGAACGTCCCGCCGGGGGCGAGGATGTCACACACGAGGGGCAACAGTCGGTCCGTGACCTCGCGTCCGTCCACCCCCCCGGCCCAAGCCGCGGCGACGCCGCCCCGGGTCACCTCCTCGCTCGGCGTCAAGACGTACGGGGGATTGAACAGCAACACGTCCGTTTTGCCACGCAGCGACGCGAACAGACCAGGCGCCGAGAGCAGGTCGCACTCGCGCGTCTCGAGAAGGTGCGCCACGCCGTGCGCCTCAGCGGTGGCCCGCGTCGCCTCGAGCGCGTCGCGCCTGACGTCCGTCGCGTAAAAACGACACGTATCCAGACCCGAGGCGGCGCTCGTCGTCGCCCGCGCCGCGTCATCGCCGTCCACGCGCGCCTCGCGCGACGCTTCGTGCTCGCGCGCGAGCAACGCGGCGGACGCGATGACGTACCCGGTGCCGCATCCCACCTCGACGACGACGCGGGGCGGGCGGAGATGGAGCGTCGAGCGCCACTCCGCGGCGAGCGCGTCCACGAGCAGAAAGCTATCCTCCGCGGGCTCGTACACGTCGCGGTGGAACGTCGTGTCCTTGATGCGCGCGATGGGCATCGCGGCGCGCGGCGCGATGTGTGGCACGCGCGAGGTTTTCGTGCGCTTTTTGCTCGGGTGCTGACGCACTTTTTGGACGAGCGCCCGAGAAAGCCCCGTCTCGCCAGACTCGGAGGCGCGCGCGCGCTACCGGTAGCGCGGCACGCTCGCGATGGCATCCCTCTGCGCGCGCGCGGTGGCGCCCGTCGCGAGGCGCGCGCGTCGGTGTCGCCGCGGCGAGCGCGCGCGCGACGCCGCGGAACAGCCACGGAGACGTAGTCAGAATATGACGCGCGATTCGCGTCTCGGGCGCGTCGCCGCCTCCGCCTCCGCGCGCTCGGCGTCCGACGCGGAGGAGGACACCGCCATGGCCTCGCGCGTCGAGGGCGAGACGCGCGCGTGGCTGGACACCATCGTCATGGGCTTGAACCTGTGTCCTTTCGCGCGCGCGGCGCTCCCCGGCACCACCGTGCAGGTGACGCGCGCGGAGACGTTCGAGGCGCTGCGGCTGGAGGTGCGCGACGCGCTGGCGGCGCTGCGCGACGCGTCGACGGCGGAGGCGGCGACGACGCTCATCGTCTTGTCGCCGCGCAGCGTCCGGGCGCTGGGCGCGGCGACCTTCGAGGGGTTCATGGAGGGCGCGCGCGTCGTCGCGGACGAGGAGGCGCGGCGTCTCACGCGTTCGCTGCCGGAAGCGCGACTTGCAGCGCTCGACCTGGTGGGCGATCTCGTGGAGATCGTGCCGTTCCACCCGAAGGCGACGTTCGGCGCGACCGAGCCGAGCGCCGAGGACGAAGTCGGGTCGGGCGGGTACATATGCACGTACCTGGATACGGGTCCACCCGGCGACGACGAGGTCGGGGGTTCGGATCCCCCCGACGAAGCCGCGCTCAGGAAGATGATCGCCGAGCACGCGGCGATGCGCGGCGGCGCCGACACGAGGGCGGACTGGAAACAAGCCAACGCCGACGCCGGCGCGATGACCGACGCGAACGCAGCCGCGTTTGCGAGACCGGACGACGACGACGACGACGACGACGACGACGCGTTCTTTTCGGATAACAAGACGGACGCGGTGGACCCCGCGGACTTCACCGGCCGGTCCCCCCACCCCGTTCTGCACCTGCTGAGGCAATCCGACGTGGACGCCGCGGACGAGAGCTGGTTCGATCGTGGGCCGGGGGACGATATTCGCGCGAGAAACGCGGCGCTGCTGCGGGGGATGGGCGAGGCGAATATGCGCGCCATGCTCAAGAAGTGTTTCGCGGTCGACGATGGCCGATAAGACGCGCGTCGTACCGCGTAGCGCGCATTCGTAGGCGCAAACGCGTTGGTGGAATTTTGGATTTTTCATTTCACATCCGCGTCTCCACGTCGCGCGCTTCGCTTTTCGGTTTTTTTGGCGTTTCCAAAAAAAAAGAGAGTTCGGGTTGGAAAAACCGTCACGAAAAAGTTCACGCCCTCTTGCGCGTGCTGCGCTTGGCCTTCTTCTTGCCTCCGCCGAGCAGGCCGGTGGATTGCGCGCCCCAGAGCGCGAGGAGGACGTTGATGACCGCCTGCAGCTGCCACACCCACTGGGTCCAGTCGGCGGTGGGGTTGAGCGCGATGTTGCCGAAGGGCAGGAGGGACGCGACGTGGAACGCGATGGTCTGCTTGGAGAAGGCGTCCTCGGTGACGCCGCACTTCAGGCGCCCGAACACGAGCAGGCCGAACAACAGCCCGACGAGGCGCGCGAAGAAACCGGCGGGCGCGAGGGCGTCGCCGACCTTCACGAAATACGGGAGCTGGCCGAGGCCATCCTTACCCCAGACTCTGTGAGGGTAAAGCGCGGGGGACGCGTCCGTCAGTCGCACGCGCGGGACGACGCCATCGCCGGCGCGGGCGCGTTCGGGAAAACGCGCATCGGCGTGCAGCACGATTTCGGGAATTTTGCCGACCGCGGTCGGGCCGGAAAGGGGGAGGTACGTACTCGTCGGGGAAGGTGGTCATGGTCGCCGCGTACATGCCGAAGTACACCTGCATCGCCTTATCGTAGGTGATCGCCATCTTGAGTGATGAAGAGTGGTACGTGAGGTGTGGGTGCGTCGGTGCGCGGAGCGGAGTGATGTCACGCATTTGAAGCGAACGCGAAAAGAGGCGTTTCGTTGAACAGTTTCGGGACACAAAACGAAAACCAAACGCTCGCTGACGAGTCGTTCCCCTCTCGTTGGTTTTTTTTCGACGACGCGCCGACGCGCCGACGCGAAGAGGGGTCGGAGCGCGCGAGCGCGACGCGCGGGAAGGCGCGCCATCGCGCGATGCTCACGCGGGAAGAGGCCACGCGCGAGGGTCCCACGCACTTCGCGGTCGAAAATTGGACGATGCCGAATTCGATCGTCGCGTCTCTCGCCTCGCGACGCGTCGTCGCGTCGTCTCGCGAATCGCCTTTTTATTTCGTCACACCGTCCACGTCCGCGAGCACGCATCGAATCCCCCCGTGCACACGCTCGTCTCGTCGCGCCACACGAGGGAGGTCACGCCGCCCGGATGCGCGCGCTTCACGGTGAGCCTGTCCGCGCCGCCGCTCCAGGGGTCCCACACGATCACGGACCCGTCCAGCGACCCGGAGGCGAGCCTCCGACCGTCCGGGGACCACGCCAGAGCCGTGATCCGCGCCGCGTGGAACACGAGCTTGGTCTGGTTTTCGTGCGTCAGCGCGCCCGTCGAGACGTCGTGCACGAACACTCTTCGCGACGCGTCCGCCGACGCGACGATCGCGTTCGCCGTCGGGGAACACGCCAAAGCCGTGATCTCGGTTCTGTGCCTGTGCGTGGTTCGCGCCTCGTCGTCCGCCACCGCCAGGCGCGGAGGAGCGCCGTCCGCGACGCGCCTCTCGATTGCGAGCGCGCGCACGGCGCCGTCTTTCGTACCGAAAAACACACAGTCTCCGTCCGCGGAGACGGATACGTTCAGCGCGGGGGCGGCGCCTTTTTTGACCGCCATCGTCTCGGTGGTGGAAGAAGAAGAGGCGCCAATACTGACTTGGTCTTCGCCACACAAAAAAACCGCCACTTCCCCGTCGCCGCACGCGGCGGCGCCCACGGCGCCGTCGCCGGAGACGCCGACGTCCCGGGGTTGCCCGGGCAGCGCGGCGACCCGCGCGCTCTCCACCGCGCCGGCGAAATAAACTCTGGCGGCGTCGTCCAGGCCGACGCTCACCAGCTTTTCCCCGTCGCGAGTCGACGCGAGCGCCACCACGGCGCCGGCGCCGTGGCCGAGGCGCACCGCGTCGCACGTCTCGCCGCGAGTCTCGTGACGCGCCCACCGCAACGCCGCGCTCGCCGGAGCGCCGGGAACGCCCGCGACGGCGGCGAGGGAGACGGAGACGGCGGCGACGGGTTCCGTTTTCGGATTCGTTTCCCGCTCCGATCCGAGCCTGAGCCTTCCCATCGCGACCACGGGTTTGGCGTGGCCCATGACGGCTCGCGCGGGCCGGTTCGCGGACGCCTCGCCGCCCGGCGCGCGCGCGGCGGAAACGTCCAGCACGTTGAGCGTCCCGTCGAGCGAAAGCGTCACGGCGACGTCGCCGACGAACGTGCACCCGACCTGCATGTCGTTCACCCCGGGCTTCTCGGCGAAGCGGAACGTGGCGGTCGCCGCGAGGCGCGGTAGGGAGGAGACGGGAGACAGATCCGTCTCGTCGGTTTCCGCGCGTTCCGGATTTTCCGCGGCGTCGACGAGCGACTCCCGCGCCTCGGTGACGTCCCAAACTTTGGCCGTCTTGTCGGCGCCGACGGTGAGCAAAACGCGCCCGTCCGGCGACCACGCGCACGCGTACACGGAACCTGCGTGTCCGCGCGAGTCTTCTTTTTGGTCGCTCTCTTTCGGTACCCCGCCACTGTTCGGGAGCAGCGCCAGCGGCGCGCCCGTCGCGCCGTCGTACACGACGCCCACCCCGTCGCTCCCCACGGACGCGAAGAGCTTCCCGTCGTCGGAGTACCGCGAGCAGTTGGCGAAGTTCCCGTGCTTGTGCTTCGTGCCCGCGAACGTAAACGGCGGGCCCTCGAAGAAGCCGACGGTGAAGTCCTCGGAAGCGGCGACGATCTTGAACGGCCTCGTGGGCCGAAACGCGACGGACACGACACGCTTCGTCGCGCCGCTGATGTCACCCACGCTCGACCCCGAGTCCCACAAAAACGCCCGCGCGAACGCGCCGCCGCGGCCGTCGCCGCACGCGACGACGCGCTGGCCGTCGGCGCTCCACTGGATGTCATCCACAGCGCCGGTCAGCACCCGGTGCTCCGCCTTAAGAGTCTGGTCGTCGTTCAGGCCCCAGATGCGCACGACGCCGCTCGCGTCGCCACTCGCGACCCACTCGCCGTTCGGGGAGACGCGCGCGACCGTCGTGGGGTACTGGTGCCCGTCGTAGAAGACGGTCCGAGAGTCGTCCGACAACGACCGCACGACGATCTGCTTGCCGTTGGCGTAGCACACCACCCCTTTGCCCGCGTGCGCGCCCAGGAGCGTGCCACGGCCGCGCGTCGTCGCGGGGGCGCACGCGTGCGTCTCCGAAGGCAAGAAAGACATGACACGGATGCTCCCTGCGGGATTTGTGTCGCCCTGAGCGCCACGAAGGGGGCGCCGCGGCCCGCGCGGGGAGGGATGACGCCGCCTCGTCTTGTGGTTTTCTATTTTTCGATGTGAGGGAGTCACGACTCACGAGTGTGCCTACTTCGCGGTGCCTACGTAGTACTTGTACGAGGTGATTTTCGGCTTTTTGAATTTCTCGTCACGTCACATCCGCCCGCGCCGACGTGCAGCCCGCGACTGATCATGGCGGACACGATGATGGTCACCCCTCCCGGGACGCCCGCCCCCGGGACTGACGACCCGCGCGTGGCGTGGGCGAACGCCACCAGGCTCGCGGTGACCCGCGCGGACGCGCTCAACGCGGACGGCTCGCTGAACCAGCAGTTCTTCAAGCCCAAGAAGGTTGTGTACGCCGCGGAGAAGGCCAAGTGGAACGACCAGGACTGGGACAACCTGTACCGAGGCATCGAGAAGCACGGCATCGACCCGAGCTCGTGGCGCAAGATCATCGACGAGTTCTGCCCCGGGCGTGAGGTGCTGTTCATCCGAATCAAGGCCAGCCGCGCCATCGGGTCGCAGGGCCTGAACCGGTACCACGGCTGGATCGGGTGCAAGGCGGATGTGCAGGCGGAGTACGAGCGCAACAAACAGATCGGGCTCGCCACCGGCTGCTGGAAGGGAGGCATCCTGGTGGAGAACGACAACAAAGACGCGGAGGCGGCCATCAAGAAGCGGGACGCCGAGGAGGCGGCCGCGGGGGTGGTGCCGCCGGGAAAACGTATCAAGCGCGACTGACGGCGAATCGAACGCCGCGCGTACTTTCTGAGACGCATTGTAAGGTGCCCTTCGTACCACTTTCTAAAACAAGTTCAAGTCGTCCCCTAAGTCGTGCGCGATCACGCGCCGGCCCGGTTTCCTCGTGGTCTGTCGCCGCTGCGTCCCCGAAGTGCGCTGCGTCCCCGAAGAGACCTGGGTCCCCAGCGTGCCCTGCGTGCCCTGCGTCCCCAACGCCGCGTCCCCGTCCGCGCCCGCCGACGCCGCGGCGGGGTCCGCGGGCGCGTCCGCGGCAACCTCCGGAGACGCGGCGTCGCGTCTCTTCTTCGCCGCCGCCGCGCTCGTTTCTCGTCGCGCCGGGGGTCCCGGGCGGGCTTTTCTTTTTCCTTTTCCGTCGACGCGCGCCTGCGACCCGACGGCGGGGGTCTCGTGGAAGGGCTCCTCTGAAAACGACCGCCGCGAGGCCGAACGCCTTCGCCGCGCCTCCAACTCGAGCGCCTCGTCCTCGGTGTCCGCGTCGTCCGCGTCGTCATCCTCCGCGGAGGTCTCGTCGTCGCTCCGCCCGGAGACGTTTTTCTCCGCGGAGGACGCGGCGTCTTTTGTCTTTCGTCTCGGTCGATCCGGCTCCGTAGGAGCTCTCGTAGAAGCCTTCTCGAGCGTCTTCTCCAGCGCGTCCACCTGCGCGCCCGCCGCGCGCAGATCCAGCTCGAGCGCGCGTATCTTCTTCTTCTTCTCGTTCAGCAGGAGCGTCACGCGCGCCGCGACGTCCGCGCGCGAGGCTTCGCGCGCGGCGGCGAACCGAGTCAGCTCGGCGCGCCAATTGCTCTCCGCCGACGTCGCGGCGGCGACGTCGCGCTCGAGCGCGCGGACCGCCGCGCGAAGGGTCTCGTTGCGTCGCGCGGACTCGCCGAACAGACACGCCAGCGTGTGTGCGCTCTCGATTGTGTCGTCCACGCGTTCGAGCTCCGCCGTCCCGACCAGCCTTCTTCCCTCGTCGTTCGCATCCAAACGCGCCGGATGGAAATGCCCTTCGTCGCCGACGCTCCGCGTCGAGGCCGGAGCTTCGCGCCACGTCCACCGCAGCGCGGCGGTGGGCGGCGCCGCGCAGTCCGCGTCCGTGGCGTCCGAGGCGCGCAGGAACGCGCCCACGCCCCCGGGGAGCGCGCTCGGGTTCGGACCGGCGCTTCGCGTTTTGGGGGCGAACTCGAATCGGAAGTGGTCCCCCGCCTCGAGCGACGCCAACGCGCCGAAGGCTCGGTCGTACCAGTTGTCGAACCGCACGTTCGAGGGCTGGCGGCGATTCAGCGCGCGCCACACCGTGGGGGGGTCGGTGCCGGTTCCCGGGGCCACCAGCGTCACGTCGAACGATCGGTCGTCGTGACGCCACGCGCACCGCAGGAACACGCGCGAGACGAGATCCGCGTCAGGTCCGCTCGTCGCGTCACGCGCGGCGAAGGTCACGGTCTCGGGCGAGGGCGAAGGCGAGGGCGTCGCGCCCGCGCCGCTCGGCGCCTCGGGCGCGGCCATCCACGCCGCGTACGTGCTTGGGCGCGCTCGGGCGTCTGAGGAAGGGAGAAGTGCCACCGTCGGGAAAGGCGTTCGCCGTTCGTCTCCCGAGAAAGAAGGCACACTGTCTCGACTTTGGTTTGGTGGAACCTGCTCCGAACGACGCGCCCCGAACGAAATCAAAGCCGACGAGACGCTTCTCGTTACACCCCTTCGTCTCTCCGGAATCCCGCTCGTTCACCCCACGCCTACGCGATGAACACGATGAAGAACACCAGAAAGCTGATCAGCACCCCGAAGATCTTCATGATCAGCCACCGATTGCTCGAGACGGAGTTTAAGTACTTCAGCAGCTGCGTCTGCGCCGCGTCGACGTTGGCCACGCTCTGCTCGACGTTCTCGTCAATGCGAACCGCCATCTCTCCCTGCTCGGCGACCATCGTGCTGAGCTGCTGGAAGATCCCGCCCAGCTCAGTGATCGTCCGCTCCACGTTCTGCAACGCCTCCGACCTCGAGCTCATGTACTGGTCCTGGTTCGCGAGTAACACCTGGTTCTGCGACTGGCCGCCGAGCGTAGCGTTGTCGTTGCGCCCAGACACGCGCCCGTCGAACCCGCCGTCTCGATTTCCCGACTGATTGCCCTGCAGAAACCCGCCCCCGCCGCCTCCCGCGCCCCCGAAAACCCCGCCGTCCGCGAGCCTGGGGAAGTTCGCGGCCGATCCCCCGGCGCCGGCGCCCCCCACCATTTTCCCATCCGGCCCGCGCGGTCGCGCGAACGGGTTCGGGCGGTTGGGCACCTTCGACTCGTTCGAGAACATCTTCCTCCGCGCGCTCTGCGCCTTGACGTTCTCCTGCCGCATCGTCAGCACCTCTTTGAACGATTTCGTCGCCCCCATCAGGCGCGTCTTCAGCGTGTCCACGACGGTCACGCTGTGGTCGCTCCCTTGTTTCGTCGCTGAAACGAGCGCGGCGCGGTTCTGCAGCTCGGCGATGGCGGTGTTCAGAGCGGTGATGTCTGATTTGATCACCGCGCTGAGTTCCGCGATCTCCCGGGCGGGGTCGTCGAACATGGACGACCGCCGCGCCAAAGCCGTGAGCTTCTCCAGTTTCTGGCTCGTGCCGTGGATGCCGTGGCCGATGCGCGAGGACATCTTCGCGAACTCGGAGTTGGTGCCCGCGGCTTGGGCTTGCGCGCTCGAAAGAGTCGAAGCGGATCCGAGCAAGGGATTCGTGTCGGACCCGGGAGCCCCGGTCGAACCCGAGGACGTGGGTGGGCCGCCGCCCTGCCTCTGCGCCAGGGTCTTCGCCGCGCGTTCCACCGCGGCGGCGAACTCGCGCGTGCGGTCCTTCACCGACGCGGACATCGCGGCGAACGTCTCTCCGTCGTCGCGAGAGTCGGACCCGGGATCGTTCGCGGACGAGTTTCCCGTTGAGCGGTGCGGGCGCGACGGACTCGGGTACGCCGAGAGTCCGAGAGCGGCGCCCGGGCGCGCGGGGGCGGGGTCTGCGACGGTGGAGGGCCACTCGTGAGCAGGACCGCCTCTCTTGCGCATGCGACGGCGGCGAACGTGCCGGCCCGACCGAGTGGCTGGGCGGGCGGGGACGCGGCTTCAGTTCAGGAAAAGGAGGTGCAGCCGGTCGAGGGTCGACCGACCAGCCACGTAACGTCGGCGGCAAAACGAGACTCGGGTTTTTTGTCGGCGGTCGGCATCACTGCTTCCCGCGCGGAGCCTCGGCGGGGCCGAGGCGTACTTCCCGCACGGCGCGAAACCTCTTCGGGACGCGCGTCGCGCTCGTGTGAGGCCTCACGCGCTCGCGTGACCATGTCTCTGTCCCCGTACGAGCGTGATTTCGTGCTGGATGGCATCGACCAGGATCTGCGCGTGGACGGCCGGGGGCGCCTGGACCACCGGGCCATGACCCTCGAGCTGGGCACGACCCCCCAGGCGAGCGGCTCGGCGCGTTTGCGGCTGGGCAACACGGACGTGATGGTCGCGGTGAAGGCGGACATAGGCGCGCCGCCCGCGGGGTACCCCACGCACGGCCGCCTGTCCTGCGCGGTGGAGCTCAGCGCGAGCGCGGGCCCCGCGTACGAGGGGCGGGGCGGGGAGAAGGCTGGCGCGGAGCTTTCCCGCGCGCTCGAGCGCGGGCTGCTGGGCGCCTCTGCGGTCGGCGCGGCGTCGTTATCCGCCGCCGCTTCCGGCGAGAAGCTCAATGGCTCGAGTCGAGTGGGCTCCGCGCACGGCGCCGGCGCCGCGCTCGACATGTCGAAGCTGGGCATCCAGAAGGGCAAGACGTGCTGGGTCCTGCGTTGCGATTGTCTGGTGCTCTCGGCGGACGGCTCGGCGTTGGACGCGCTCTCCGTCGCGATCAAGGCGGCGCTCGCGGACTGCAGGATCCCCAAGGTCACCGCGGTGGCGGGCCCGAACCACGGCGACCCCACGGAGCTGGAGCTGGACGACGACCCGGCGGAGTGCTGGCGGCTGGACGTCTCAGGCGTGCCCCTGGTTTCGACCGTCGCGCGCGTGGGTAAAAATCACGTCGTCGACGCGACGCGCGACGAGAGTTCCATCGCCGAAGCCGAGACGGCGGTGGCGGTGGACGTGCGCGGAAACATCCGAGGCGTCACGACGGTGTCATCGCGCGGTGGGTTCGACGTGTCAGCCCTGCGCGCGATGATCAAGATCGCGCGCGACGCCGCGCGCGACGCGCACGCCGCGACGGACGCCTTTCTCCTAGCCACCGCGGAGGTCGCCGGCGACAACGACGACGCGTCGGAGGAGGAAGAAACGTTTCATTAGGAAAGTACTTTCAAGAATGAGGCGGCGCGCGACGTCTGTTCGTCGAGGCGCGACGACGACGCGCATACCCACACGCGTAGTATAGATAGGTGCTTTCGTGCGTCATCTGATGACGATATGATGCTTTCAAACCAAGACGAAACGTCCTCCGCCTTCGTAAAATCGTCACGTCAGTGGTGCTCGCCGTCCACGGCGTCGTGCGGCATGAAGTCGCTCTGCCCGCGGTAGGTTTTCCGCGGCGAGTACGCCACGAGGTTCCGCGCGTGCGAAGTGTACAGGCACGCGTACCGCTCCAGCTGGTGCGCGAACCGCGAGTTCTGCGACCCCGCCTTCATCAGCTGGCCCCACACCGGGTGGAACGCGCGGTGCAGCGTGCGCGTCTTCTCGCGGTGCTTCATCTTCGCCTCGGCGGCGCGAGACGAGAGCGATTCGAGCTCGGGGTCGGTCGAAGCCGCGTCGTCCCACTCGTCCCCGAGTTCGACGGAAGCGTCGCGGACGACACTCGCGCGCCACCCTCTCAACTGCGCGGCGTCGCTGAGTGCGTCGCGCTTGCGGCGCAGCGCGCGAATCTCTTCGTGCGCGCCGCTCGCCTCCGCCTCCTCCAAACACTTGAGCTCGTGCGCCAGCTCGGGGACCACCAGCATGGTGCGCCACCCAAGCGTTTTTTTGCTCCGCATCACGTCCCCGTAGATGTGGTCGCCCACGTACAGGATCTGGTTGCCGGAACTCACGCCGAGCATCGCGTGCAGGTGCCGGTACGAGCCGCCCTGGTACGCGCGCGCGTCGCGCGAATCGTCCCCCGAGGAAAAACCAGCCAACCCGAAGCGCTCGGCGCTCGCGTCTGAAGACGCCTGGGACGCGCCGATGGGCGCCATGGGCGCGCCGTCGTCCGTGTTCCGCAAAGCGCTCGTCTCGACGTCCACCTCGAACACCGCCGCGCGTTCGTTCTCGAAGAACGCCGGTTTACAGCTCCCGGTGACCACCGCGTCGAACAGACCTGTCCACTCGACGGTTTTCTCGTCGCCGCGCGCGCCGAAGACGAGAAAGTTCATCACCACGTTCGTGAAGTCCCACAGCGAGTTGGTCAACAGGAACACTTTTTTTCCTGACGCGCGCAACGCGCGTAGCATGGGCACGAGCGCGTCGTCCGCGTGGATGTACAGACCGGGATCCTCGGCGACCGCGCGTTTCAACGTTCCGTCCCTGTGGCACAGATCCACCGACGCGCGGATCTCGTCGTACATCGTCTCAAACGGCTTGGACGCCAACGCGCGCTTTCGCGCCCGAACGTCAAACTCCGCCGAGGAGAGTTTTCTCTTTCTCGAAGCGGCGTCGCCGCGATCGCCGGCATCCTCTGAACCCCGCGAACCGCGCTCCTCAGAAGGCGCAGCGAGCGCGCCTTCCGCGACGTACCGCTCTTTCAGCTCGACGAGCTGGCAAAACAAGTACGTCTCCCCCAGCGCGAAGAGCGTGTCGACGTTGGCGTATTCGGGCCCGGAGAACTGGTCGGCTTTCGCCGAGTTGGCGCAGTACGTCTCGATGCGCGCGTCCGTGGTCAGCGGCTCGAACCCGTGCCTCGCCACCTTGACGTACTTGTGCCGGTCCATCTTCAGCACGTTACCGCGCTTCTTATCCACGACCAAGCCGCGAACCATGTACGTGTGGTCGTACTCCAATTCCAACACTTCCCGGGGAAAGCCGTACACGTCGACGAGCTTTTTCTTCGTCTCGGCGTACGCCAGCCTCTCGAACGTCTCGGGCTTGTACATGGCGAGGGTGTAGTCCATGTCGAACCCCACCGCGGTGATGGCGCTCATGTTCAGCGAGCGGTTACAGAAGATGCGCGACGCCACTGGCACTTCGTACGTCGAGGGCGAAGGGCGAGGCTCGGCGGTTCGCGCGCGCGCCCGCCGAGTCTCCCCGTTTTCTCGCGACGCCCCGGCGTCGGCGACGGTCGCGTCCAGCGCCTGCCCAGTCCACGACGGGACGTCCTCGGGGAGGGGGTCGGACAGAGAGCTGACATGCGTGACGTGGCGCGCGCGGCGGGGCGAGCTGCCCGCGATGATCGCGGGCGACGCCCCGTCGCTCAGCCCGCGAAGTGCGGCGCCGCCGGAGGAGAAGCACGCGCCGCGCGCGCGCGCGAGGTGTCGAGTCATCGCCGGGACCGGCGAAGACGAGCAGACGCGTCGGGAGGGCGGTCTCGCGGGTCGCGCCGCGGACGCGATGGCGGGCGTGTGCGCGCACGCGGCGTTCGCGTGTGCGGCGCACGCGGACAATGCGCGGGACGGTGTAAGTCTGGCGCCGCTCCGCAGCGAGAACGACGCGCTCGCCAGGGGGCGGAGCGCCCACCGCGCGCCCGACATATTCCTCTTCTCGGGTCGCACGAAACTCCGCTGAAATGCTGCGACGGAAGAAAGACGCGCGTGACTAGCCGCGCCACTGAAGGCTGACGATATCGCGTGACCTGAACGCGTGACCTACGCGCCGACGAGGCGCGAATCACGCGAAGGTCGCGGTCTGACGATCCGACGCGTCTCGCCGGGAGGCGCGCGAACGGGAGTGTGGTCCCTCCGTCACGGGGGGCGACGACGGGGCATTCCTCGGACAGTTGGTTGGTTCCAACTTTTATCCGAAAAAAACCGCGCGAACGAAAGGAAAAAGTGCTTTTGTTGAAACGTCGGTCCTTTCGCTCTCGATCGGATTCTTCCGACCCGATCGCGATCAAGGGTGACGTGGGCGAGCCTGCGGCTGCGAGCGTCGGTTTTCGACGGTTTATCTTTGTCCCACGTCGCTGATGCGCCTCGGGCCGAGGCGAGCCTCGCCGAGTCACAGACACCACACGCACCACCGCTGCGACACGAGCGCACGCGATGGCTGCAATGGCGTTCCCCGCGATGACCCCCGCGGCGCGATGGGCGCGGGGCGCGACGGTGCCGCGCGCGACGCGCGGCCGGACCGCGAACGCCACCCCCCCGGCGATGGGCGTACGACACGTCGGCGCGAGCCTCCGCTCGAGCGGCTTTCGCGCGACGCGCGAGACCGCGGGCCCGAACCGCGCCTACCGGCGCGTCTGCGTCGTGCCTCGCGCGGTTCCCCCGGGCGGCGGTCTAGCAGTCCCCGCGCCCGCGACGAACCTCCCCACGTCGTACTTTTCGGACGAGAAGACCGAGGCGCAGGCTTCGCGTCGCGACCAGGACATCCCGCCGCCTCCGAGCGCGCGTCTCGGGGACGTGATGCCCTACCTGTACAAGATCTCCGTCGCGCAGCCGGGCACGGCGCTGCGACTGGCGTTCGCGGTGTGTTTCATGCTCGTGCAGAAGAGCACGGGTCTCGCGGTGCCCATCCTGTTCAAGAGGGCGGTGGACCACCTCACCGCCGCCGCGGTGTTCTCGTCCGCGGCGGACGCCGCCGGCGTCGCCGCCGCGCTCGGCGCGGCGGCGACGGCCATCGTCTACTCCGGCGCGTTCAAGGCGATGAGCGGCGTCGCGACGGAGCTCCGGTCGGTGGCGTTCACGCCGGTGGCGCAGGCGGCGGGGCGAAGGGTCGCTCTGCAGGTGTTCAACCACGTGCTCAATCTGGATCTGTCCTTTCACCTGAACCGCCGAACCGGCGCGCTGCAAAGGATCATCGACCGCGGCACTCGGTCGGTCACGATGGTGTTTCGCGCGGTGGTGTTCACGTTCGCGCCCACCGCGCTGGAGCTGACGCTCGTGTGCGCGCTGCTGTGGAAAGCCTTCAGCTGGCACGTCGTGGCGATCGTGCTCGCGACGTTCGTGGCGTACGTCGGCTGGACCGTGCGCATGACCGGCTACAGCGCGGACCTGCGCAAGATCGCCAACGCCATGGACGGCGAGACCACCGGCAAGGCGGTGGACGCGCTGCTCAACTACGAGACCGTCTCCGTGTTCGGAAACGTCGAGCTGGAAGCGAAGCAGTACGACGGACTCCTGCGGTCGTACCACGAAGCCGCGCTCGGCTCGGAGCGCGCCTCGAGCGCGCTCAACGCGGGACAAGCCGTGATTCTCGCCTGCGGCATGACGGCGGTGCTCGCCACCGCCGCGCTCGGGGTCGGGCGGGGGGGCCTGGCGGCGGTCGGCCCAGTCGCCGAAAGAGTCGGGGACCTGGTGATGGCGAACGGGCTGTTGTTACAGCTCTGGGCGCCGCTGCAGTTTCTGGGGTTCTTCTACCGCGAGCTCCGCCAGAGCCTGGTGGACATGGAGGCGATGTTCGAGGTGATGAGCACCGTCTCCTCGGTGCGGGACGGCGACCGAGAGCTGCCCGAGCGCGGAGAGAACGGAGCGGCGGGAGAGAACGCGCGAGTCCAGGGCGCGCGCGTGTCTCTGCGCGACGTGCGTTTCGGGTACGACGAGACGCGCGAGGTGGTGAAGGGCGTCAGCCTGGACATCGAGCCGGGGCAGTCCGTGGGCATCGTCGGGCCGAGCGGTTCGGGGAAGTCCACTTTGTTGCGTCTGCTTCTGCGCGCCTACGACGTCGTCGGCGGGTCCGTCTCCGTCGACGGCGTGGACGTGCGCGACGCGACGCTCGCGTCTCTGCGCGACGCCACGGCGATCGTCCCGCAGGACACCGTGCTGTTCAACGACACGCTGAGGCACAACTTGCGGTACGGGCGCGTGGACGCGACGGAGGAGGAGGTGCTTGAAGCCGCGTCGGCGGCGCGTCTGGACCAGACGCTGGCGTTGATGCCCGACGGGCTCGACACGATGGTGGGGGAGCGCGGCGTGAAACTGTCGGGGGGTGAGAAGCAGCGCGTGGCCATCGCGCGCGCGTTCCTGCGCGCGCCGCGGCTGCTGCTCGCGGACGAGGCCACCTCCGCGCTGGACACCGCCACGGAGGTTGGCATCCTGCAGTCGCTGCAGGAGGTGGCGCAGGGAAGAACGGCCATCTTCGTGGCGCATCGGCTGTCCACCGTGCGCCAGTGCGACCGCATCGTGGTGATGGAGAACGGGAAGATCGTGGAGCAGGGCACGCACGAGGCGTTGATGCTGGGGCGCGGGTCCGGGACCAAGAGCGGCGTGTACGCGGCGATGTGGGCGAGCCAGCAGGCGGAGATCGAGAGCGAGCAGGCGCTCGCCGAGGCGAAGCAGAAGAGTCTCGAGTTTTCGTGACTTCCCGTCGCGGAGCGGCGTTAATATCAGAGGGGAGTGTGTATTTATTTATCACGAGAATCGCGCGGACTCACACCACTGGTCTACGTACAATATGCCTCATCCTCCCCGCCAATCACCCCCCCGTCGCCCCCGCCGCCTTCAGTCGCCAGTACTGCGCGCCGTACGCCGCGGTGAGCTCCTCGCCCTCCGCGACCGCGCGCGTGGTCCGCAGTCTCGCCAGACGGCGCTCGGGGTCCTTCGCGAAGGCGGCGTTGTTTTTGTTTCCGTCCTTCTCGTTTCCGTTTCCGTTTCCGTTTTCCTCCGCGCCGCGAAGCTCGGACGGAAGCGCGGGGCCCTCCGCGTCGTTCACGTACCTGGCGAGGTACCCGAGGCAGGTGGCGTCGCTCGCGTCGACGTGCACGTTGAAGTGCAGCGCCATGAGGTACTCCTTGTTCTCCCTGCGCCTGGCTTCCATGAGGGTCAGCGCGTCGCCGCCGTACGTGCACCCGGGCACGACGGCGTCCGCCTCGATCGCGCGCGCCGCGAACAGACCGAGGCCGGCGTTGGGAAGGCGCGACGGGCGGACGGAAACGGAGGGGCCCGACGCTGCGGTGGCGATGGACGAGTGCGACGCGCCGGACGACGCGGGCGGGCGAGGCGAAAGGCGCGCGCGGGGGGGACACGGAAGGCGGGGTCGTGCGGGGTCAGTCGCCGAAACGAGGACGGGCGAACCGAGGGTGGGCGCGTCGGTGCCGACTCGAGGCGAGATCGACGGCGGAGGTGGCGCGCGTACCCGTCAAGCGGACGACATCCTCGACGGTCGCGCCGCGCGGAAGCTCCAGGTCCGGCGGGGGGCGATGCCGCCGGAACCCGGACATGCGGTCCGCCCGGCGGACCGCGCGCGGCAGTGACTGTCGCGGGAACGCGAGCGTCGTTTCGTCAACACGAGAGCGCAATATTTTTTGGCGCGTCTCCTCGTGGCGAGCGCGAAGGCGACTGCCTCTCTTTTCGCACCCGCGCTCTACGTATCATAGACTACGAAAGTAGATGGGAGCTACTACATATGTAGCGCGTGACCTAAAACACCACCTCGCATCCCGACGCGACCCCCCCCCGTGTCTTTTCCTCACTCGCACGCGAGCTTGTTGTCGAAGCTGCTGAGGCAAATCGCGAACGCCTGCAACGCGGACATCGGAAACGCGTAGTCCATCGTGAAGGCGTCCTTGCCGACTTTGCCGAATTGCAAAATCGTCGCCTCCGTCTCGTCGCGCGCGTCCGCCAACTGGAAATTCTTCACCGACGCCTCCGTGACGCGCCCGTGGAAGTTCAGGCAGTACGCCTGCATCTGCTCGTTCCAGCGCGGCTGCTTGTTTTTCAACACGACCAGGTCCGCGACGTCCGGCGCGGGTTTCTTTTTGAGCGCCTCGAGGATGCCGCCCTTCCCTTTCGAATCCGTCGGCCGAAAGATGGCGCGCGCGCCCGTGGCTTCGTCCACTCTCGGGATGGCGCCTGTCATGATCCGCGGGCCTTTCGTGCCCAGCACGTTGTAATCGTACCGAACCGCGCCGAGTTCGGTTCTGGGCGGGAGCGTCCCCGCGGGGAGGATTCCGGCGTCGCCGCCGAACCGCGGCGCGGCGTCCGCCGGGTCCTTGCTGATCTCAACCTTGCCGGGCTTCGCACCCTTGTCGAACACGGTGAACTCCGTGCCCACGAAGTTCGAGCGCAGCTTCCCGAAAAACGCGCCGCTCTGCCGGTTCAAGTCGTCCTCGTCCAGCGAGATGACGTAGTTCGAGGAGGTGGACTTCTTTCGCCGCCGCGCGCTGAGCAGGAAAACCGCGTCGTCCGCGGGCCGACCGGGGGTCGCGCCCGGCCCGTCCAGGTACAGAAAGTACTCGGGGTACCGCTTGCCGCCGATGCCCATCACGCCCCCCTTGCCGGGCCGGCGGAGGATGTGGCACTGCACGGGGTCGCCGCTCCGCGGCGCGGGCTGCGTCAAGAACACGCGGCGGTCCGAGATCTCCACCACCGCCGGCGGGACGCGTCGCGGCGGGGATTGGGGATCCCTCGCCGCGACGTGCGTCGGCCCCGGGCCGCGCCCGAAGCCATCTCGCGCCAATCCCGAGCCGCGCCGCGCGGCGAGGCTCCCCGGGCTCTCCAGGGTCACGGTTTCGATCCCGGACTCGTCGAAAGGCGCGACCCGGTCGAGGTCGAGTTCGCGTCGAGCGCGTTCGCGGAACTCCCCATCCTCCGCGTCGACGCGCGACCTCGGCGCGACGGGCGCGAACAGCGGGTTCGCGCGAACCACTCCCGTCTCCCCCGCTCCCGCGGCTTCGTGCGTTTTCGCTTGGTGCGCGTACGCGCCGACGCTCGTCGGCCGCGGCTGCGAGGGCGGCCGAGGGCGCTGGAAGCCCCCGGGCGCCATCGGGCGAGAGGGGGGCGCGGCCGACATCGGCGCCACCGCCGTGAACCCGCCGCCGCGAGGGTTTTCGCGGCCACCGTCTAACCCGAACCCGGCGTCCGCGACGTCGTTCCGCACCACCCCCCCACCCATCTGCCGCTCCTTGCGCCGCGCCGCCGCGAGTTCCCGCGCCCTCCGCGCCTTTTGCACGACGGACGCGGCGGATCCCGAACCGTCGCGGCCCGCGCCGTCGTGTCCGTTCGCGTGGAAGCCGTCGGATCGGGACCCCGCGAAGGCGTCGCCGAAGCCGTCGGCGGGCGCCTCGTGTCGGCTGGCGCCGAAGCCGTGCGCGGGCCTCGCGCCGCTGAGCGCGTCGAGCCCGCGCGGCGGGTCCCGAGAACCGAGCGGCTCGCCGAAGCCGGGGGCGCCAGCGCGCGACGAGCCCGGGCGAGAGAGCGAACCGGCCCCACCGCGCGAGCCAGGGCGGCTGCCCGGGCGGCTCGAGCCCGGGCGGCTCGAGCCCGGGCGGCTGGGCACGCGGTGGCCCGCGCGCGCCCCCCCCGGCGCGGGGTTTAGGGTGTCATCGCGACGCGCGCGCGGTCTGCGGAGGCGAGGCGAGAGAAGTAGAAGAAGAAGCGACGCGTGAGTTTTTTTGCGCCTCCTCGCGCGCGGACGTCGGACGCGTCGTTTCCGGGGATGGATCGGAACACCGCGCGGCCGCGCGCGGTCGCGACGCGCCCCCCCGCGACGGCCGAGGCATGGCGACGCCTCCAGCGCGTCGCCCGACGCGCCGGTGCCGGCCGCGCGACGCCGGCACGGCGACGCCGCGCGCCCGTCCGCCGGAGCCGCGCGCCCCCGCGCATGTCAGGGGGACGAGGTGGAACCGGCCTCCTGCTGGGGTGCCGCGTTGACGGTGAAACGACGCGCGCGAACGGTCACGGCCGTGACGCGGAAGACGGGGAGAGAGAACGGGGGACGCACCCCGCGCCGTCGTCGTCCAGGTCGAACGCGTCTTCGCTGAGAAACATCGGAGCTTCAGTCCGAGTCGCACGGGCGCACGCGCTGCGCGGACTGCGCGTCCGCCCGATCGCGGGACGACTCGAAAAGTGTCCCTTCGCTCGCCATCCTCCTCCGAGAAAAAGGATCAAAAAGCTTGACACGCGCGAGGCGCAGAATGCTGCGAGGCGCTGCGCGCCATCGGCCAGAACACGTGAAATCAGGGGGTTGACCTTTGGGTCATTTCCCCTATGAAATCAACACAACTGACCCAATCTCACGCCAAAATCCATCCATCTAATTCTCCCCATAAGAAAGCCCGATCCCGATCCGGAAGATCGGCGAAACGCGAAAGGACGATGGAAAACGCCCGAGTGGCGTTTCGGCGCTCGGCTGGCGCGTGTCGGAAACGCACGCGTTGCACATTCCCAGACGCGCCGCGAAGGCGGGTCCGCCGGCGGCGCGCCATGTCCAGATCGCTCGCGCGCCCCCTCGCGGGGTCTCGCGTGACACTTCCCGTGGCCCTCCCCTGCACCGCGAAGCGACGCGCGTCCCCCCGGCGCGCCCTGCGCGTCTCCGGCTGCAGCAGCTGCACGCGCCGGGACCTCATCACCGGCCTGGTGACCTCCGCCACCTCCGCAAAAAGCCAGGACGCATCCGCGGAATTGTCCTCCAAGGCGCGCGCGGCGTACGACGCCAGTTTCGCGCGCACCATGGAGACCGGCATGGCGGACTACGAGCTACACATGACGATGGTCAAGCGCGAGCTCTTTCGCGACCTCGCGGGGAAAGACGTGCTCGAGATAGGGATGAACACTGGCCCGAACCTGCGGTACATGCGCGACGCGCGGTCCGTCATCGGGGTTGAGCCCAACGCGGAGAGCTTCCCGTACGCGCGCGCGAACGCCGAGCGGTTCGGCGTGCGCGACTTGGTGCTAAAAAAGGGCGTCGGCGAACGTCTCCCGGGGATTCCCGACGCGAGCCTCGACTTCGTCGTCTCGACGCTCGTGATGTGCACGGTGGCGGACCAAGCGGCGGTGGCCAGAGAGGCGAAGCGCGTGTTGAAGCCCGGGGGGCAGTACCTGCTCGTCGACCACGTCAGGGCGGAGGCAGGAACGCCGCTTCGCGCGATGCAGGCGCTGTTCGATCCGCTGAACCGAGCCGCGTACGAGGGGTGCTCGTTGCTCCGTGACCCGGAGGACGCCTTGCGCGGCGCGGGGTTCGCCGCGGTGGAGATCCGTCGGTTCGTCGCCGGCGCCGCGGACGGGTCGTGGCTCGTCGCGCCGATCGGGAAAGGTTCCGGTTCCGATCGGGAACGCGCAGACCGGGAACGCGCGTTCGAACGACGCGGGTTCCTGGACGCGATCGAGCCGCACTTCCTGCTGGCGCCCACGCTCGTGGGAAGAGCCACCGCGTAGCCGTCGTCGCGGCGCGTCTTCTTGGAAAAATAGTGGGAAAAAAAAATGTGTTGATTGCGTTCGCGAGTTCAACGTTCAACTTCCTTCGATGGGTTCGACGAAAATTCAGATTTTGTAGACTAAAAAAACACGCAAATCCCGTCGCTACGGGCGCTCCTCTTGAGCGGTCTCTTCTCTTCTGCGAAACCTGCGCAGGAGGCTCAAAAAAGGACTCTACGCGCGACGCCCGCGCGACGCGGGGGCGCGGCGCTGCGCGTCAGTCCCCGAGGGGCACCTCCAGCAACTGCAGGGTCTCCGCGGTTTCGTCTGCGGCGTCTTCGGCGTCGCGAGTGGGTATCGCCACCTCGTGCAAGCCCCCCCCCACGGGTTCGATCCCGGCCGCCGCGGAACCGCCGCCGGCGCGCGGCGCGCGCCCGCCTGCGCCTTCGGGCGCGCCGCCGACGGCGCGCTCCGCCTCGTCTTTTTTCGAAAAGAGCGCGCGCGTCTGGTCCTTGACGAACGCCAGCGCCTCGGCGATGGCGTCGCGCTCCTCGCGCAGCGTCTCGCGCTCGGCCGCCATGCGCACCGCGCGCGTCTCCGCCAAACCGAGCGCCTCGAGAACCGCGGCCCGCTCCTCGTCGCGCTGCTCCGCCACGGCGGCGCGCGCCGCCGCCGCCGCCGCGTCTCGCTCGCGCGCCGCGTCCCGTAGAGCGGCGCGCAGCTTCGCCGCCGCCGCCTCCGAACGCTCCAGACGAGCCTCGCACGCCTCCAGGTCGTGTCGAAAGTCGTCGCGGTCCTCCACGAGCTCGGCGACGCGCCGAACCAAAGAACGCGCGCGCGCGCGGTCGTCGCCCGCCGCGAACTCCGCGTCGCGATCGACGATCGCGTCTTCGCCCTCCTCCGCGTCGCCGAGCACCGACTCCAGCGCGCCGAGCAGGTACGCGTCCGCGGGCGCGGCCGGTGGGGCCCGGTGGGGTGGTTCCCACCCGCGCTGGCCCGCGCCCGCGCCGACGTGCGGGATCGGCGCGCCGGGCGCGCCGCCGCCGCCGCCGACGGCGGAGGTCCCGTACGCCGGCGGGAACGCCGCCGCCGGGTCCCACCCCGCGTACGCGCCGCGCGCGCCCGTCCGGTAGTCCCAGGTTCGATCCCACCCGGGCGGGATCCCACCCGGTCCCATGGTGGGTCCCACTCCGAAGCTCGCCGCGCCCAGCGCGGCGAGCCACTCCTCTATCCGCTCGAAGCCGGCGTCCCGCGCGACGTCCCGCGCGGCGCGCCCGTCGCGCGCGCGCGCGTCCAGGAAGCCTCTCCTCGGCGGGCGCGACTCGTACACGGCGCGCCGCACGACGAGCTTCGCGACGCGCGCCGCGCCGCGGCCGCACGCCGCGTGCAGCAGCGTCTGGCCGTCCGTCCTGGAACTCGCGCACGGGTCGACGCCGAGACGGAACAGACGTTCCTTTTTGAATGAATATGATGACGCAAACACGTATAGTGTTCACGCGGCGAGTCGGAGTCGTCAGGGCGTCGAGACTCTCGCGCGACGGGAAGGCGCGCGCCGCGCTCGTGGAAAGACGTCTAAAAAAAGCTTTCCGCGGAAACGCGACGCCGCGCGCGCGGGGGCGGGGCGGGGGGCGCGGAGGCGGGGTCGGGACGTACCAGTTCCGGGACGTCATCGCGTCTCGCGGCGGCGAACGCCTCCGCGACCTTCGCGGAGCGGAACGGAAGGCGAGGTGGGTCAGCGATCCGCGCGGTCTCGCGGGAAAAAACGAGCGGGCGCGTTTCGTCGTGGAGCGCCGAGGCGACATGGGAAGAGGTTCGCGGACACGCACCGCCACGTCGTCCCCGCCGAACGCCTTGTCACTCTGCTCGGCGCCTTTCCTGCGCCGCTCGCGGTCGCGCCGCTCCTTGCGCTCCGCGCGCCGAGACTCGCTCGCGTCCATCGGACGACGCCCCTCGCTCTGCGTCGGGAGAGAAATAAATGCGCGTTTTCGCCAGTCCCCGGAACTCGCGAGCGCTCTTGGAAGCCTCGACCCTCGAATCTCGAGGGCCTTTTTGGAGCTGGGCATCTTTTTCGGTTTTTAGAGACTGCCCTTCATGTGATTCCTCCGCATTCGCGCGTGTCGAATTCAAACTCAAAGCGGAAACAGCTTGCGTCTCACCCTCCGAGGGGCTCCATCGTAAGACGCGCGTCGGCGTCGGTGCGGAAGGCACACCCCGACACGATGGACACGCAGCAGAAGACGAGTCCTTTCAAGGACATCAAGAGCTTCTTCAGCCCCAACGGCGCGGGCGCGGGCGCGCCCAACCCCGGTGCCGCGAAGGCCAAAGCGATTC
>MDSV01114135.1_pt1 | contig 23747 bp, 21 predicted proteins | sample 810851 | NCBI WGS metagenome assembly MDSV01 (sample SAMN05326640, study PRJNA326480) | marine metagenome | isolation source: seawater | place: Atlantic Ocean: North East | collected 2012 | reverse complement strand
ATTTAACAATTCAATATAATTTTCTAATTCAAATAATTGATGTTCATTTTTATCAATTAGATAAAGATTTCTAGGATTATAACTTATAATTTGCATTACTAATTCTCTTCCAATACTTCCAGCGCATCCTGTTACTAAAATATTTTTGTTAAAAAATAGGTCTTTATAGCTTAATAATTTTTTTGAATAGTCTGTAGTTGGAATTATTTTGTTAATATCAATATTGAATGTTTCACTATGTAATGAATTAATTTTAAGATTTCCAAGTTCATCTGAAAGATAAATTACTCTCTCAAAATACTTTGAATAAACTTTATCAATTTCTTTAATTTTTTCTGAATTTAAATCTTTAATTGATACATAAAGTATACTAGTTTTATAATTTGGGTTCTCTAAAACATTAACAATTGGATTAATTTTAATCCCTTTTATAATCTGACCATGTAAATTCTTATTATCATCAAAAAAACATAAGATATTAACATCTTTTTTAAATTGATTAAGAAAATCTAAGGTCAAATTACCTAAACTTCCAGCTCCATAAATACATACATTAAAGTCTTTAATATTGCTATTTATCTCTATTGTATTTTTATCTTGTTTAAAAAATGAAATATATAAATTTTTGAGTGATAATAAAAAATTAACAAACTTTCTGCTTATTATTATAAAGAAAAAAAGTAATAAAAAATTTATTATCAAAACACTTCTTGGAATTATTTTTCCGTAAAACATTTTTGACTCAAAAAATTTATTAATTTCAAATATAAAAAAATGATTGAATATAAGGAAAATTATTAAATAAATTAAAAGATGTTTAAAGTATAAGCTAAAAATATCCTTAGGTAAAAATCTTGATCTATAAAAATATATTTTTGATATGAAAAAAATTGTAATCAATAAAAAAGAAGAGATTAAAAAATCTGGTAGATTTATATTTTTATAATCAACAAATTCTTGATAAACAAGTGAGTAGCTAAGATATAAAGCTAAAAAAGATAAAAAAGAATCTAAACCTAATAAAAAAAATAATCTAAATATTTTCATTAATTAATATTTATTATATTGCTTGAACCATTTATGAAATAGACGTAATCCCTTGTCTATTTTAGTTATATTTTTAAAATTTAATTTTTTTTTAGCCTTAAATATATCAGCATTTGTTTTTTTTGATTCTGCAATACTTTTTTCATTTACTATTTGTGGATAAGGTAAATTTGAAATTTTTTTAATTTTTTTAATCAAATCAGCCGTACTGATAGGTTTAGAGTTTCCCAAGTTAAATATTTCAAATGTTGAGAGCTTTGAGTAAATTTTTAAATCAATACAGTTTAACAATGCATCAATAATATCATCTATGTAAGTATAATCCCTTTGATGAAGACCCTTGTCTCTTAAAAAAATTTTTTTTCTTTTATAGAAGCTCTCAAAAAACTTATATATAGCCATATCTGGTCTTCCAAAAGGGCCATAAACAGTAAACAATCTTACACCTATTGTTTTTAAACCATAAATTTTACTATAATTTTCAGCAAATAATTCATTAGATATTTTAGTTGTTGAATAAAATGAAATTGGTTTCTTTAATGCTTGTGTTTCCTTAAATGGAACTCGATTATCTCCATAAACAGAACTGGATGAAGCAAAAATAAAATTTTCAGGTTTATTTAGTTTTAATTCCTCAAGTAAATTAAAAAAACCAATAATATTAGAATTCAAGTATTTTCTTGGTTTTTGTAAAGAATATCTTACACCTGCCTGTGCTGCCAAATGGTAGACATAAGTAAATTTTTTTTTTTTAAAAAATTTACTTATTTTTTCATTATCACAAAGATCGATATTTTCAAAATTAAAATTTTTGTGGGATTTTAAAAACCTTAATCTATCCTTTTTATAATTCACACTATAATAATTATTAATATTATCTATACCATACACATAAAAATTTTTTTTTAATAATTGTTTTGTAAGATGAAAACCAATAAATCCTGCACATCCAGTAACCAAAATATTTTTTTTGTTTTTTATATTCATATTTAACTTACTATAAATTTTAAGTATTCATTAGCAGCTTGGTGTAATTTAAATTTATTTAGATATTTTCTTTTTAACATAAAATTTTTTTTATTTTTTTTGTATAATAATTCATTAATTGTATATTCTAATCTTTTTTGATCTTCAAAATTAAAAATGGTTTTGTTGTTTGTATTGTCAAATATTTCATTTACACCACCTGGACATTTATTGCAAATAATAGGTATTTTCAAAAATATACTTTCGATTAAAACCAAACCTAAACCTTCCCATCTTGAATTTAAAATAAATAAATCTGAATTCCTCATATATTCTACAGGATCAGGTTTGTATCCAAGTAGAAAAACTTTTTTATTTAATTTATTTAATTTAATGATTGATTTTAGTTTGATATATTCATAACCAGTTCCCAAAATAATTAAAATAATTTTTTTTTTTAGAAGTATATTTTTTAATTTTAAAATCAATTCACCATAATTTTTCTGATAAGATAATCTGCCAATAGAAATTAAAATTTTGTTATTTTTTTTATATTTTTTAAAAAAATTATTTTTAATTTTTTTCTTTTTACTCATTTCGACAAAATCTACTGGACCATAGACATTTCTTAAGTTATTTTTTTTAAAATTATACTTTTCGATAAGTTCTTTTTTAATGTAATAAGAGCATGTAATATATTTTTGTGGAATATTTTTAAAAATTAATAAAAATAATATAATAATTTTATCTCTAAATGTTGTGTATTTTAAATGACTTGTAAGCGGATTATGAAGGGTACAAACTAAATTAAATTTTTTAAATATTAATTTTAAAAAAATACCAATTACATTGGGTCCATTTAAAAAAGATACGAAATAAAAATTTTTGTTATTATTTTTAGATAAATATTTTATTAATTTTGGTATGGAAAAAAGTAATCTCGAGGCATTTAAATTAATATGATTAATTTTTTTATTTAATAAACTTTTATTATTATTTTTTTTTAATGTTATAAAGTCAATCTCATATCCTTGATTAGCAATAAAATTTGCAACATTAGTTGCACTTTTTTCAGCACCTCCACCTTCTGCCTTGGCAACAAAAATTGCGATTTTTTTATGTTTCATTTAAAACTCTATAAATTCTATTTTCTGCAAATCTACCGAAAAATTTTGTAGGAACATTTTGCAATTTTTTTTTATAATCTTTATTTTTAAATGAGATCGTTTGTATAATTTTTCTATAATTAATTTCTAATGGGTAATTAGTAAAAAAATTAATATCTTTAATCAAAACAACTTTTATATGATTCATAATTAACTCCATATAAACCGTAGGACTAGACGTAAAAACTATTGACGGTTTTATTTTAGATAATGACTCTTTCAAACTAGATTGATCATCTATTATAATATTTTTATTTTTATCAATTATATTTTCAATTATCTTTTTTTGAACATTTTTTTTTCCAGGGTGTAACCGAACATATAAAAAATTATCTTTAAAATTTTTATTAACTTTAAGTATTCTATCTTTTAATTGATCTAAATTATGCATTTCTGCAATATAGAAAATATTATTTCTGATATTTTTTTTAAAGTTGATTTTTTTACTAACCCTAAGATTTCCAACTACTTTAATTTCAGAATTTATCTTTTTTAATTTTTTGGCAATTAAAGTATTTTCAACCAAAGTTTTTTTTGACAAATAATTACTATCTATATTGTTTATAATTTTTATCATCGTTATAAATCTTGAGTATTGAAGAATTCCAAGGGATGAATGTTGTAAACTTACAGTTTGAACATTATGTCTATTAGCTATTTTATTTATTAGACGACCATCAACAAATTCAGGTAAAGAATGGATAATTTTTTTTAATTTATTTATTTTAAAAAAATTATTTAAATTATTGTTAAAAACATTATTCTTAGGTATCTCAACATTTAGAATCCCCATGACTAATAAACTTGATATATAATCATTTTCAAATATATAATTTATTTTTTTAAATAAATTTTCTTTATCCTTTCTATATAAAAAATAATTAAAAATTATATTTTTTATAGATCCATTGTTCTCAAGAATGTAGTATTTTTTTAACTTATTTAGTTTATTAAAATCAAAAAAGTTAAAATTAAGTCGATATTGATTGTTTCTTGTTAAAGATAGTAAGTGACTTCCTTTAAAAGAAATTTTTTTCCCAAAAAACTTATTATATATTTTTTTTGAAAAAACCCATCCATATGGAAAACTTGAAAATACAAAATAATTTGATTTTTTTTTTATATTATATTTTTTTGCAATTAAGTTGCTTAATATCTCATATACAAAATTTATAAACCAGATTTTTTTAAAATAAATCCAATAATAAATTAAATTTAAGTTAAATTTTTTATTAACAATATATTTAATTTTATTTTGCTCAGACAATGATGATGATAAATTAGATCCAAACTTTTCAAATACTTTTACTTCTTTAATTTTTTTTTTTTTACACAAATTGTCAATTAATTTAATTCTAAAAATCAGCTTCCACCAAAAGTCGGAAAAATTTAATTCAGTAAATTTATAATTTATTAATTCAGGATTTTTTATTAATGAATTTTTTATTTTTTTTTTAAATATTTTTTCAATTATAAAAAATTTTCTATTCTGGAAAATATTATTTTTTAAAAGCTCTTTAAAAATTTTATTTTTTTTATAAAATTCAATATTTTCACTATAAGTGAGATCTAATATTTTAACATTGTTAGCTTTAATATTTTTTAAGAAAATAATTTTTTCATAAAAGTTTAGTCTTTTATTTACAACAAAAAGCTTATTCATTTAAAAAATTTAAGTTATTTTCCTAATCTCAACAACTCCATCATTTTTAAAATCAATTAATTGATCACAATAATTTTTAGTTGAAGCTCTATGGCTAATAATTATTAATGTAATATTTGGGCAAAGTATCTTAATATTTTTTATTAAAATATTTTCAGCTTCTTGGTGTAAAGCATTAAAGGCTTCATCTAAAACCAGTATTTTTGGCTTTTTTATTAGTGATCTTGCGATTGCAATTCTTTGCTTTTGACCTCCTGATAGAATACCTCCATCATCACCAATCTCTTTATCTTCATGATAAATGGGTATCTCGTTAATTCCTATTAGATCGATTATTTTATTCAAATACTCTTTATCATCAATAGTTTGATCAAATAAGATATTGTTTTTAATTGTGTCATTAAAAATTAAACTTTCCTGTGGAACATAACTAAATAAATTATTAGTTTCATTATAATCATAAATTTTTTTATCTATTAAAACATTTCCTTTGTTGGGCATTAAAAGGCCAAGAATGATATAACATAGAGTAGATTTGCCTTTTCCACTTTGTCCTTGAATGAAATAATTATTATTTTTTTTTATTATTAAATTTATATTTTTGAGAACTTTTACACCAGGAACATACTCAAAATTTATATTTTCAATTTTTAATTCTTCGAAGTCTTTTTTAACTAATAAATTTTTTTTTAATTTAAATTTAAAATTATCAGAATAATTATTATTCATTAATAATTTTGAAATTATATTAAAGCCTGGGGCTACAGCTCTAATTTTAGCTCCTGTGCTAGTAATTGCTGAAAAAGAGGGTATCAATCTTACAATTGCTACCCCTAACAAAGTCATAATAGGAATTATTTCTTTTAAATCTAATTTAAAGCTCAGAATTAGCAAAGAAATTACTAAAAATGTTATACCTAATAACTCAAGAATTATTTTCGGTAATCTAAAGATTATATCGTTTATAACTTTTTTTTTTTCAGTGCTGTAAAAGTCTTTTTGAAAATTTTCAAAAATTTTATTTTCTAAGGAAAAAATTTTTATTTCTTTAATCCCTTTAATTGCATTTTGTATTTTTTGAATAATTTTTACTTGCAAATCTAATATTTGTTTTGCTGCCCTACTTACTCGGCTTTTAACTAAATTTAAAAAAAAATATGAGATAATTGCTAATAATACAAAAGTAGAAATTCCGTAAATAGAAGATCCAATAATTAAAAAACATAAAATAGCTATAATTGTTAAACCTTCTCTCAAATAAATAATAGTATGCCTAAAGTACTCTATAGATTGACTAAGATCTTGAAATAAAATTCTTATATTTTCAGCACTATTTGATTTCATTTGAATTATTAAATCTTCTATCAAAAATTTATAAAATATTTTTGAGCTAATATCTTTTTTGATTTTGAGATAAGTAATATTTTCAAAATAAAGGGCAAAAAGTAAAAATAAATTTTTAAAAAAAAATATAGATATAACAATTATACTAAATAAAATTACAGGGTTAAATTCTGAAAGATCAGTATCAAAAAAATTTAAATCTAGAATGAGCAAGTTTTCTGAATTACCAAACAAAGATGATATTAAAAGAGGTATAGATGCTAAACTTAAACCTTCTAAAAAACCATTTACAACTAATATAAATAAAAGAATATAAAATCTAAAATATTTTTTTCCAAAAAATAATTTGATACTACTTATTCTGTTATTAATCCTATCAATCATGTTTTAAATCATACTTTTTCAATAATTTTATATCTTTTGGATTGTAGAACCTATACGCCGTATCTCTATTATATTTTAGGAAATAATATATTTCAAAAATAATTAATTGTATTAAAGATGAAATAATTCCAAAATTTCTATTTTTTTTAAAGAAAATTAGATTTTGACAAATCACATCTACACTATTTTTTATAGGATGGTGCCTTTCAAAAATCCTTTCAAATTTTTTTTGGTATGTATTTTGATATTTTTTTAAAAAAAACTTACTTTTTAGGACGTTTATTAATTCTTTAATACTATTAGGTTTATAAGCCAAATGAACAGGGAAAAAATTATTTAACTCTTTAAATATATAACTATCTTTTAAAATGTTCTCTAAAGACAAAACTGGAACATTTGATTTTAAAGCATCAATAGATGCTGAACTGTAATGATTTATTACAATATCTACTTTATTCAAATAATCATTTATATTATCTGATTTATCTAATTTGAAATTTTTGTTATTATAAAAATTATTATCCTCAAATGGATGGGGCCTTATTATAAATTTATATCGTTTATTTGTAAGATAAATAATCTTTTTAAGAGAATTTATAAAATCTAACTCGTAATGCATAAAGTTAATTGTATGTTTTGCTTCAAAACTTTTTTCATCTTTCCATCTAAAAATCTGTCTTACTATATTTGACTCATTTTTAGGATTAAATCTTCCTGATATAAATTTATTAGACGACAAAATACCTACAGTTTTAATTTTTTTTGGAAATTTTTTTTTTAATGAATTTTGATATCTCAAAGATCCAGTTAAAAAAATCTTATTTTTTGAAATACCATTTTTAATTAAAAAATTTTTTTCTTCATTACACCAAACAAAAATTTTGTTTAAATACTTTATTTCTTTTTTAGGAAAATATATTTTTAAGGACTTTAAATCGGTATGAAAACCTTCAACATTATATAAAATTGATTTTATTTTATTAATTTTACAGAATTTCAAGATTGGTAAACCGCTAGTTTTATAAAGGTTTGGCAAAACTACATAATGTGGATTGTAAAATTTAATTGCGTATTTCCAATGATATTTATTAATTATTCTTAAATTTATATTTTTTTTTTTAATTGATCTTTTAAAGATGCTAAACCATAAAGATCTCTATATTTATTATCTATAACCCAAGCTACATTCATTTTATTTTTTTCAAAAATAATTTAATTTTATAAGAAATATTTTTTATGTCTGATTGAGTGAGGTCTAAGCCACTTGGAAGACAAAAACAATTTTTAATAAATTCTTTAGATTTTTTGCACTCTGATGAGTTATATTTTCTTAAATGATTTTGGAGATATAATAATTTCCACACCGATCTAGTTTCAAAAAAATTTTTTTCTGAAAAATTTTTAAATTTTTTTGTTAAATCAACTTTGCTATTTATTTTTATAATTATTAACCAAAAATTACTCTCAAAACTTGAATTACTTGAATTAAGTATCTGTATATTATCTAGATTTTTAAGTTCATTTTTATATGAATCGTAAATAAATTTTTTTTTTTTAAGAATATTATTTAAATTTCTAACCTCATTATATCCAATACATGCATTTATATTTGATATTCTATAATTATATCCAAGGTTATTATGAGTAAAATCATATGAATTATCCTTTGCTGTCATACTTAGATATCTAGCTTCATCACTTATTTTTTTATTATTAGTACATAGCATGCCTCCACTACCTGCTGTAACTAATTTATTCCCATTGAATGAAAAACACGAAATATCTCCAAATACTCCGGTGTGTATCTTTTTGTTTTTTTTTAAATAATAAGAACCTAAACTTTCTGCACAATCTTCAATTAAAAAAATTTTTTTTTCTTTACATTTTTTTTTTAGTTTATCAATATTCTCTAGGGGTGTTCCAAAAACATGAACAATCAATAGACATGATATTCTTCTTTTTGTTATTTTATTATATGTGCAATTGTTCTTTTGGTAAGTTTGCTTATCTAAAAAATTTATAGCTTTAATAACATCTAAATTTAAATTTTGTGCGATATCTAAAAAAAAAGGATTTGAATTATTGTACAAAATACTATTTGCGGTTGCTATAAAACTAGTTGAAGGAACTAATACGTCTGATTTTTTATCAGCATTACATAACTTTAATGCTATTTGTAAAGCACTAGTGCAATTCGAAAAAGAAACAGAAAATTTTGTACCTACTAATTTTTTAATTTTTTTTTCAAATAAATCTATGTAATTACCACCAGAAGATATCCAATTAGTTGCTAAAACTTTAGAACATTCTGAAATAGTTTTTTTTTGTAATTTTGGTCGATGTAAATATATCATTTGCCATCTTGTAAAAATGAAATTTCTTTTGATATTTTTTCATAAAGTGAAATTTTTTTTCCAACTAAAATTGGAATTGCTATTGCGGTATTCAAAAGATCTCTAGTTTTTTTTGAATAATTACAAGCTTTTTTTGACAAAGCATGGTCCCAATAAAATGTGCAATGCCATTTGATTGCATCTGGTAAGTTTTTAGTGCCAATTTTATACTTTTTTAAAATTTCAATTACTTTCTTTTTTTTTACAAAATTATTACAGTAAAAGATGAAAGTATCATAGTTTGGATAAGTATTTTTTAGAATTGGCCTAATTTCAAATTTATCTTCTAAGTTTTTTTCAATTATTTTATATCTCTTATAATTTTCTTTTAATAAATATTTAATTTTTTTTAATTGTTCCTTTCCAACAACCGCTTGCATCTCGGTCATTCTATAATTAAAACCAAATATTGACTTGGTATCTTTACCTCTTGGTAGTTTTGGATTATTTTCATGACCATGATCATGGTATTCTTTAGCATATTTAAATATTTTAGGATTATCTGTTAGAAGCAATCCGCCCTCTCCTGTGGTTATCATTTTTCCAAAATCAAAACTAAAAATTCCTGCCTCAGCTATAGTACCTAGATATTTATTTTTTAATTTAGCTCCAACTGCTTCACAATTGTCTTCTAAAACTCTAATTTTTTTTCTTTTACAAATTTTTATAATCTCCTGAATATTGGCTGCAGCTCCTAACATATGAACGGGAATAACAACTCTGGTTTTTTTAGTAATTTTTTTCTTTAATTCTTCTACATCCATATTTAATGTTTTATCTACATTAACAATGATTGGTATTGCACCACAATCAAGTATTGCTTCAACAGTTGCTATAAAATTGAATGCTTGTGTTATAACATGATCACCTCTTTTTACACCCATAGCCATTAATGCAACCTTTATAGCAGCAGTACCTGATGAAACAGCTAAGCAATATTTTGATTTAAAAAATTTTTGATTTTCTTTTTCAAATTCTCTTACATGGTATTTTTTTCTGATATTATCAAATCCATGAGCAAATAAAATTCCACCTTCAGAAAAAAGTTTAGATATTGCTTTCTTTTCTTTATTATTAATTATCTCAAATCCAGGCATATTATTTAATTATTTCAAAATTTTTCTTACAATTTTTAAATCTTCATAATCATCCACATCAAATGAATTTATTTTTTTCATAATATAATATCCTTCTTTGTGTTTAAATTTTGTTTTTTTTTCTAATAATGATTTGTGATATATATATAAACTTCCATTTATGAAATAGCTATCTTTATCAAATTCTTGTCTTCTAGTATGTTTTTTTTTGGGAAAAAAACTTTTTAGTCCATCTTTATTAATATAAACAGTCTCATATGGGTGCTCTAAAGATTTAGATATTGAACTAAGTTTTTTATACTTTTTTTTTAAAATTTCAGTCATTGAATTTATTATATCTTTTTTTTCTCTTACTGGAGATGTTGGTTGCAAAAGCACAATATAATTATATTCATATTTATTTTTTGCAAAATTATGAAAATTTTTTAAAAGAGATAATGTTGAACTCTTATCTGTGGAAACTTTCTTAGGTCTTTTATAGGAACAATCTATATTAAAACTTTTAGCAATTTTAAGTACTTTATTATCGTTACTGAGTACAAATTTTCTCACTTTAATACCTTTTATTTTTTCAAATGTATAATTAATCATTGGAATTGAATTTATTTGGATAATATTCTTATTTTTTATAGATTTTGACCCTAGCCTTGCAGGTACAACAACAATAAAATTTTCAAACATATTTAATATAATAGCTTTTTTAGAATATTTTTAAAATTTTTATTTTTTTTATTTAGCGAAAATTTTTTTGAAAACAAATTAATTTTTCGATCATCTTCTTCCAAAAGATTAATTAAAAAATTATTAAACTGATTTTCAAAATTTTGATTTAAATTTATTTTAAAATAATAAACCCTTTTTTTAATAATATCTAAAACATTTTTTTCAAGGTTTCTTAAACCAATATCAAAATATATAATTGGTTTATTGGTAGCTATAGCCCTGGAAAAAGGACTTGAAAAATAATCGAAAATATACACCTCATATTCTTCATAAATTTTGTCAAAATTTAAATTTTTTGATTTTCTAAATGTTTCACTATAATCATCTTTTCCTTTTGGATGAATTTTAATATCAGCATTTTTAAAAAAATTCATTAACTCAGTTTGAAATTTTAAATAAATTTTATCTTCCATATCTCTATATGGTCCATATCTTATATTTCCATTTAACATATTTGGAACGTACAAATATTTTTGAAACTTATTTAAATTTAATTTATTTATTTTTTTTTTTATTTTTAAATTTTCAAAATTTGGGCAAGAAATATAATGAAACTTTGGAAGAGAAAATATTTTATTTTGAATATTTTTTTTTATATTAAATCTGCCATAGGAAACATATTCTGTACAAAAACTATATTCAACATTTCTTATTGGTTCATTGTATATATAAAAGGGGTATGAGGAATGATTAAAAGAAATAACTTTGTTTGTTTTATTTTGCAAAAATTTAGAAGACAATATTCTATTTTCAATCTTCATATTGCTACCTACTAATAAAATTGAATTTTGAGGCTCAAATTTACTTTTATGATTATTTTCAATTAAATTTTTCACATATCTTAAAAAATTACCTACATAATGTTTATCTTCCAGCTCTAAAAAAAGGATAATTTTAGTCAAAACAAATTCTAATATTTTTAATTGTATCTCATAATCTGGAATTTTGATTGAAACTATGTCTATAAATTTAATATTTTTAACTCCTATTAAATTTATTAATAATTTTTTTTTTAGGTGAAAATTATTTGAAACAAATATTTTTTTTTTTCTATAAATAAAATTTTCTTTAGAAAAATATTTTTTTTTTTTAAAAAAACTTATTTTTTTTGGCTTTTTTAAAAAATTTGAATTCAAGTAAGGAAATTTTATTTTATCATTATATTTTTGCGATGAGTTTTGAATTAAAATTAAATTAGTTATGTAAGCTGATATTTCTTGGTAAAATATTTTTAAAATATTATCATGATCTAAATATTTTTTTTGGTAATTTAAATATTTATCTAAAATTTTAATAGCCTCTAAACATTTTCTATTATTATATTTTAAATCGCTATTAAGATTTGATGATGAAAAAATCACTTAAAATGTTTAAAAGTTAATAATTGATCTTTAAAAATATTTTTTTTTAATTTTTTATTTAAAACTTTATTTATTTTATGTGGTGAAATTCCTGTACCAGGTCTTTTGAATGAAATATCTTCATAAGATATCTTTTGACCTTTTTTTTGATCTTTTATCATAACAATACTCCTTCTGGCATTTTTTCTTGAAATATATTCTGAAGGAATAATTTTTTTTTTGCCGGCGACTCCACTAATTTCGTCTAATCTTTTTAGATAATTATTAAAATATAATAAATCTTTTTTATCCATTGAATGATAATGATCGTTACCTTTTAATTTTTTATTTAATGTAAAATGCTTTTCAATTATTTTTGCACCTAACATTGTAGATATTAAAAGTGTAAACATATCTTTAGGCAACGTATGATCTGAGTAACCTACAATATTTTTTGGGAAAACTTTTACTAAAGATGTTATCATTTTCAAGTTAGCATCTTCATCTTTTGTTGGATAATTAAGGATACAATGTAATATTGCCACCTTTACTTTTTCTTCCTCGATCCATTTGACTGCCCTTTTAATTTCAGAAAGATTTGATGCTCCTGTTGATAGAATAATAGGTTTTTTAAATTTACATAAATATTTTATAAAAGGTTTGTTAGTAATATCTGATGAAGAAATTTTAAAACATTTTACTAACTTTGCTAAAAATTTAGCAGAATTAAAATCAAATGGTGTGCTAAGAAATTCAATTTTAAGCTTATCACAATATTTTTTTAATTTTTTATAATCGTTTTCATTAAATTTATCATATTTTTTAAACAATTGATTTTGATTTTTAGTTTTTTCTTTTTTTAAATCCCAATATGCTGGAGAAAATTTAGATGCTAATTCATCTGCTTTATAAGTTTGAAATTTAATTGCATCAGCTCCTCCCTCTTTTGCTTCTCTAATAAGTTTATATGCATTTTTTATTTTACACTCATGATTTACTCCTGCCTCTGCAATAATATAGGGTTTGAATAATCTTTTTGTTTTATTTTGAAATAGAGAAAGAATTTTCATTAAAATATTTTGTTAATTTTGTTAATTGCATATTTAACTCTTTGTCTTCCTAAACTAAAGTTAATTTTTAACATTGAACGATATAATTGTTTATATGCTTTTGAATCATTTAATATTTCGGTAAACTTAAAATTTAATTTATTAAATATTAATTTATTCTTCTTATATTCCCCTAGATAAATAAATCCTCTATTATGATGTGCAAATTTGTGTTGAGACTCTCTTTTATTATGACTAATTACAAAAGAAGGTATGTTCATATGTGCTAATTCATAAGTTGTTCTTCCATTTGAGGTAAATGCAATTTGGCTATTTTTCATATATTTCGATATTTTCCTTGTATTTTTTATTAACTGTATATTTTTTTTATTTTCAACATACCTTTTTAAGATCAGCTCAAATTTATAACCAATTCCTGTGATTATTAAAATTTTTAAGTTAAATTTTTCAACCAAAGGATAAATTGATTTAATTGTTTTAAGAGTTAAATTATTAGGGTCACTTCCGCCAAAAAATAAAAGCAAGTTTTTTATCTTTTCAAACTTATTTTTTTTTTGATTTAAAAATTCATCCCTTAAAAAAAAAAATTTTTCACCCCATAGTATTTTTTTTAAATTTCTTTTTGGTTTTTGATAAATTTCATTTATTGTCAAGTCTGCAGCTGAAGTACCAGTTCCCAAATCTTCAAAATTAACAACTTTTATTTTATTTTTTTTAAGTAACTTAATATTTTTTTTTTTGGTTGATAACACGTCATTAATTACCACTGAAGGGTTTAAATTTTTAATTTTATTGAAAAGTTTACTTTCTTTACAGGTATAGAATTCATACTTTGTTTTTTTTAAATTTTGTATAGCTAGTTTTTGATTATTACTAGTTATAAAAACAATTTTATAACTATTGTTCACTTCTTTTGCTAAAGATAATGATCTATAGATATGCCCTGTTCCATTTTCTTTGTTGCCTAAAATATTAAATAAAACTAATTTCATTTTTTTATTATTTTGATAAAACTTATGTCTATATTTAAATGTATAAACACTATTAGATCAAAATAAATATTAAAAAATACTATTTATGAAAAAATTAAATACTATTAAGAAGTTCGAAGATTTTGGATTTATTGTTATTAAAAATGTTCTTAATAAATATCAAATAAATAAATTATTAGATGATCTTGAAAATGTAAAAAAGAAAGTAATTTTAAAACCTAATCAATATTTCCACAAAACCTCAGATAACAAGTTTAATACAATTCATAATATTCAAAAATTTCATAAAAAAGGAAGCATAATAGATCTGGCAAAAAATAAAAAAATTCAAAATATTTGTGAGGCCCTTATTGGAAAAAAAACAAAAGTTAGAAATATTGAATTTTTCCTTAAACCAAAAAAAAGTGGAATGCCAAGTCCATTCCACCAAGACAATTACTACTGGAATATAATTAATGCAGAAGCAGTAAATGTTTGGATAGCATGTTCTAAAGTTTCAAAAGCTAATGGTGGAATTTGTTATCTAAAAGGTTCTCATAAGCTAGGTATACTCAAGCACGAAATTTCAAATATGAAAGGATCCTCTCAAATGATAAATAGGAAATTGATGAAAAATTTAAATTTTGAAAAAGTGTTTCCAAAAGTAAATCCAGGAGATTGCTTAATTCATCATCCAGAAGTTATTCATGGAAGTTATAAAAATAATTCAAATTTTGATAGAGTAGGATTTGTAGTAAGTTATGCCTCTATTTTTCATAAAATAGATAAATTAAAATTAAAAAACTATAAAAATAATATGAAAAAAAATTTAAATAAAATTTATAAAAATTAAATGTTAATTTCTTTACAATTTTATACTACAGTTTAGATTGTCTAAATGTTAAAAAGCAATAAGCCTAAAATAAATTTTGTTGCCGAAATCGGCTGTAATCACCAAGGAAATTTTAATTTAGCATTAAAAATGATAAATGAGTTAAAGTATTTTTGTAATGTTGATTACGTAAAATTTCAAAAAAGAAATAATAAAGAGCTTTTAAATTATGATAAATATAATTCTCCACATCCGGTACCAAAAAATTCATTTGGTAACACTTATGGTGAACATCGTGAAAAATTAGAATTTAATCTTAATCAACATAAAAAAATAAAATCATACTGTAAAAGATTGAAAATGGAAGCATTTACATCTGTATGGGATATTACATCTGCTAAACAAATTTTAAAATTAAAACCAAACAATGTAAAAGTTCCATCGGCATGTAATAATAATTGGAATTTAATGACCTATATATTCAAAAATTATAAAAAAAATATTCATGTTTCTTTAGGAATGACTACTCAAAAGGAAGAAAAAAAAATTGTTACTTTAGCAAAAAAATATAAAGCCAATAAAAGATTAATTTTATATGCGTGTACTTCTGATTATCCAGTTCAGGCTGAAAATATTTGTTTGTTAGAAATTCAAAGGCTAATTCAAAAATATGGTAAAACTGTAAAAGCTATTGGATTTTCAGGACATCATCATGGAATTTCTGCTGATATTGCGGCTGCAACTTTAGGTGCTGAATGGATAGAAAGGCATTTTACTTTAGATAGGACTATGAAAGGAACCGATCACGCCGCATCATTAGAACCTGATGGTGCTAGAAGACTAAAAAGAGATTTGGATTTATTAAGTCTTACATTGAAATTTAAGTCAAAAGAAATATTAAAATGTGAGCTTGGACAAAGAAAAAAGCTCAAATTTGTAAATTAATTTTGTTAAAAACTTATTTTTTTGCTTTTCATTTTTCTTTTTACATCATTGTTATGTGTTAATGAAAATGCGTAATTATTGTAATTTTTACCTGAAAAATTTAAATCATTAGATTTATTAATCTTAATATATTTTTTCTTTTTAGCTTCAATTATTAATGATGTTACAGGATCTTTATCAAATCCTGTAAATTTAAAGTTAATGTTATATTTTCCATTTTTATATTCATGAATTAAATTATTTTTTTTATAAAATTTATTATTTAAATTGTTATATTTTGGTTTCAATCCTTTAATATGACAAGGAATTTGAAAATCTTTTATTTCACTTTTACAAAAATTTTTTCTTTTTATTTCCCCAAAACCAGTCATATGAAGTAATTTTTTCATCATATCAAAATCATAAGAATATAAATGAGCATAACCAGCTATAAACTTATTTAAATTTCGGTTTAATAAAACAGTATCTTGTCCAGGACTTACGATAAAGTTCATCATCATCCCTCCAAAACCTAGATCAGTCCGGATAGAATGATCTTCATCAATTGCTTTTTTAAAAAAATTTTTATCTTTTTTAACATAAGCTTTTGCAACTGCTTCTAAATTTGGTACCAATAATCTTATAGTAGCGCCAAACTTCATTATTCTATTTATCTCCGATAGAACTTTTTGAATCTGTATATGTGGAATATGCTCTAAAGTGTGACTTATAAAAACTAGATCACATGAGTTATTTTTTAGATTTATATTATTTAAATCTCCTTTAATTCTTTGCTTATTATTTTTTTTAATTTTATGGTCTAATATATGCCAATCATTATATTCCCAGTTAGGTCCAGCTCCTAAGTTTATTTTCATAATGCTTATTATCAATTTAAAATATAAATGTAAAATAATTTTTACAATTTATTTCATAATCGCTTTAATTATATTAACCAATTTAACCTTGATATAAAAAAATAAATTTAAAATTTTTGAAATTATAATTAATAAATATTTCAAATAAAAAATTTCAAATTTTACATTACCGTAAAGTTTTTTTTTATTTTTATAATTTTTTTTAATTGATTTTTTTGCAATTATAAAAGTAGCATTTATATTACTGTTCATATAAATCAAATTAAAGTTATTGAGCAAAAGTAAATTTTTTATAGATTCATCTGAAAAAATATTAGCTTGTTTTGCCCTACTTATATTTTCTAAATATTCTGGACTATGAATGTATCTACTAAATTTATATTGATGCAAATATAACATCAAATAACCATCATCTTTTAAAAATTTATAAAATAAATTAAAAGTTTTTTTTAAATCTAAAACATAGGTTAAGACTGTTCTGCTAAAAATAAGTTTGAACATTTTTGGTTTAAATAAATACTCGTTTATATATTTATTTATTACTTTGTGACCTAATTTTTTACTAAAATTATAAGAGTCTTTATTTGGTTCTAAACCGATGATTTTGTAATCTTTTTTCATGGCTTCTAAAAATGGTCCAAATCCAGATCCAAAATCTAAAATTACATCTTTTTTATTAAAATTTGTATATTTTAAAATTTTATTAAAATTTCCTTCTTTTATAATTTTTCCTTTTTTTATTATTCCTTCATTTATAAATTCTTTAGTACTTGAGAATTGATTGAAGCTATCTTTAAAAAAATCATATGTTATACTTTTAGCAATGTTGGATTTTATTTTTTTTTGTTCTGATTTGTTATATTCAGAAAAAACTAAAAGACATTTTTGACAAATATTTAATTTTTTAAATAATCTGATTGTTTTTTTAGATCCACATCCACGACAAATTTTATTATTTTTCATAATACAATAATTTATTTAATTATTTAAAATTTGACTATTAACTCATTAATTATAAGTAAATAAAGTTATCCTCAGAAGTTTTTTTTAACCTTTCTATTTCTCTTTTTCCTGATGGTAAAAAATAATTTATTCTTTTAAAAAAACCAATTGACTCAAATGTCAAAACGATTGTTGCACGAAAATTTTTTGAAAACTTTTTGTTAGAATGAAATCCATGTGTATCAAAAATTAAAAGATCACCTTTATTGTTATAAATAGTTTGCACATTCATATTGTTGGTATAATTATTAAGTCTACATTCAAAAGAATTCTTCCAAGTTTTAATCTTTTTATGTGATCCTACCAAATAATCTAGGGGTTGGTTTTTATTATCTGAAGATACAAGAAAAATATAAAGTTTTAATCTATTTTCTTTATTATCATGATGAGGCATCCAGGACTCTTTCTCACTAGTTTTGTTGCCTAAAAATAATATAGAATTATCATAACAAATTATTTTTTTTCCAAGATATTCTTTAATTATATCGATAATTCCTTTTTGTTTTAGTGTGTTAATTATATATTCCAATTCAGATTTAGTAATTGTTTTATATTTTGAAATATAATTTTCTTCTGCAACTTCATCAATGTAATATTTTTTTAAAAAATCATCACAATAGTTTGATGGAAAAAAATTTTTTAAACTAATGAAACCATCTCTACTTAAAGCATTTACATTATTATCTTTAAATTTTTTTAAAGTATTTGATAAAATAAAAATTGATTGTCTTAAAACGGAAAAAAGCATATTAAATATTTTTTTTTATTAGAATTTCAACTTTTGAACTTTCTTCATCAAGATATTTATTTGAATATAGATATTTTTCTAAAAAGAAATTAGGAACCATGTATTCGTTTATATCATAAATTTGGAAATTTACAGAATGATTGAAATTTTTTTCATTAAATTTATGTAATAGATTATTAAATTCAGTACTCATAGAAAATTTTTGATAATTATTATTTTTATTTAAATCTATAAAAACTTTCGTCAGTTTCAAAATTTCATCTTTTGTATTTTCGATTAAGATATAATTATTTTTGATTTTTATATCTTCTAAGTCTAAACTAAAAAATTCCTCAAAGGATAAAATTTTTTTTTGTTTTTTGGAATAAATTTTTTTAAAAATAATAATATCTTTCTTTGTAAAAAAATCTGTAGGGTGCCATAAATATTCCCAGGAAGCATTTGATATTACTCTTGGTTTATTAAAGAAACCTGCGATAGAAAGAGTGGATCCTCCATTTCCAAAATAAATTTCACTTTTTAAATAACTTAAAAATTGATTTTTTTGTGAACAATTTTTTTGAGTTGAGTCTGAGAAATTACGATGAAAAAAACTAAAATTCTTTTGTGTTGAATCTCCTGTTCTTTCAATAGAAAAATTATTTTCTAATAATAAATTAAAACTTTCTCTATAATTTTCAATATCTGCTATTGCTAAATGTGATCCTTGGGCGACTTGATTATGGTAATTAATATCTTTAATGAAAACAATTATTCTTTTTTTCTCTTCTCTAATTTTTGGTAGATAATTCTCATTTTTTAAATCTTTTATTTTTTTCCAATTAAGAATATCTGAATTACTAAAATAATTTTTATTTTTATAATAGTTGTTTAAAAAATGATCAGGAAAATAAAAACCAAAATAATGTGGAAAATATTTATTTATTTTTTTTTTTCCATTAAAAAGAATAATGTCTAATAACCGTATAATTTTTAACTTGTACAATATTAAATTAAAATTCAGATATATTGTTAAAAAAAACGAGATAACTTGTGATAAAAAATCTAACTCCTTAAAAATAATTTTTATTAAATAAATTGCGAAAATTTTTTTTTTTTTATGCTTAGGATGAATATTTATAAATGGAACTGCTAAAACTATTTTTTTTTTAAAAACCGTAGCAAATTTTACCCCGATAAACATTTCAAAAACACCACCAAAACTGTTCGTTCTAGGGCAGATAATTAAATATTTTTTATTAAATTTGTTTAACACTATTGTAGTTTTTTGAGAGCTTATTTAACTCAAGATAATCTTTTCTCCATTTAAAAATACCTTTTTTATTTAAAATCAAATTTTCTAAAACAAAATGTAAATTAGTTTGGTCGTTCAAATCTTTAATTAAATTATTGAATTTTTTTTCGTTTTTAATTGGTAAAATAAAAATAGATGTCATAGCTAAAGAAATTTTTTTTTTTTTAAAATTTTTCTTAAACATTGAATAGGTGTCTTTTTTTACAATTTCAGTTACAGGTAAACTAAATAACATTTTTTTTTTAGAAGCATAATCTCGCAAAAAACAACTTTGTATTGCAATAGGTATGTTGTAACCAGAAAAAGGTCTAGGAACAGTATAAGTAAATAATTTTTTCATTTTAAAATTTCTGTGTCGATAACCTCGAGTGCAAATTTTGTATTTTCTGAAATATAAAATTTTTGATAATACGTACCAAATTTTCTATCTTGATGATATTGATCTGGTTCAGGTGAAAAAATTGATTTGAATCTTAAATTTAAAGATACTCGAGTTTTATTAGTTTTATTTTCTACGTTTCCATGAAGCAAAGCAGGATTAAATAATATATAATTTCCAAAATTTAATTTTACAAAATCTTTTTTAGAAATTTTGTTTGTTTTTAATAGGTCATATTTTGAAATACTTTTAAATGATTTAATTGTAGTTTTTTTGTTTAAAATAAACATCGAGTTAGTACTAAAAGCATCTGTTAATGGTAACCAACAATTTATTTGAAAAGGTGTATCAGATGACCAAGAGTCTGAATGAGATGGAAGAATTGAATTTTTATCATTAGGCACTTGTATTGATAAATTAATTTTAGATTGAACGAGTAAATCTGGACCTAGTAATAAAGTTAAATTCTTTAATAAAACTTTTTTTATTATATTTTTCCAATTAATTGAATTTAATTTTGTAAAACATTTTAATCTTAATGAATTAATTTCGTCTTTATCAATATATTTATGAAGATTTGATAAGTCATAATTATACTTTTTATTTTTTTTTTTTATTTCATGATTTATGAGATTAATGAATTTTTTCAAATCTTTTTTATGACATTCGAATGTATAAAATTTTTTGTTTTTCATTAAGAAAGATATATATTTTCAATTTTTTTAATAGCTTTTACTACTTCAGTAGCCTCCTTTACTCCATAATTTTCATTTAGATATAAATGAAAGCAATTATCTCTATAATATATTGCATTTTTTGATTTAAACTCATCTTTCATATATTTTTTAGCCCATTTCCAATCATAAACCATACATCCATAATGCCAACCAAGTGGAATTCCCTCTTGTATTAAAATATCTGTAAATTTTTTTTTACTCAAATTTAAGATTTTATTTTCATAAAAAATAGGAAAATAAAAAGGAGCAAAACCATTATTAAAATTATATGGTTTACAAGATTTAATTTTGTATTTTTTAAAAAAATAAAGTAAATTTTTCAAAAATTTTTTTCTTTTATTGTTCGTTAATTTTAATCTTTTAAGATTAGCCAGACCAATCGCACAGGAAAATTCATCGGTATTCCAGTTCAAAGCTGGAAATAAGCTATAATTTGGATCTCTTAAGTCTAATCTTTTATTCCAGAGAATTTTTCCTCTATCAGCATGGGCAAGTGCATTTCGATATAAATTTTTTTTTTTTGTAAAAACTAGTCCACTAGATGAATTAGCTGCTAAATTTTTTCTATACATTGTAGAAAAAGCAGATATGTCTCCGAATGTCCCAATTTTTTTTCCATTTACTTCTGCGCCTATTGATTGACTACAATCCTCTAATAATTTGATCTTTTTTTTTTTTGCAAACTTTGAAATTTCGTGAATATCATTTACAGGCTCACCTGCAGCGTGCGTAAGTTGAATCAGCTTAGTTTTATTTGTAACTCTTTTCTTTATCTCAGAAAGAGAGGTATTGTAACTTCCTGGTGCTGAATCTACTAAGACTGGTGTGTGGCCTTGCTCTGTAATACAAGAAAGATTGCCCGAACAAGTAACTGGGCAAATTATTACTTCTGATTTTTTTGGAAGATCTAAAGCTTTCATTGCAATATAAATAGCACCTGTACCTGTTGCTACAGCATCAGTATATCCACCACCCATAAATTTTGAAAATTCGTTACAAAATTTCGACTCCCATAATCCTGAATATTTTGGATCTTCGTTTTTACTTTCATAATAGTCTAGCATTTTTTTAAGCTCTTTTTTTTCCTGCTTTCCAAAAGCTTTTCGGGCAGGCATAGGTTTGGATCTTATTTTTTTTCCACCAAAAAATGCTAATATTTTTTTATTCATTACTAATCAGTAAAAATATAGTCTTTATGAGTAACACAATAATTGTAAGAATTTTTTTCTATTAATTCTTTAACTTGCATTGCCTGTCTAATACAATCATCAATATCCACACCATATTTATATGTTCCATTTCTTCCAATAGAATAAATATTTCCAATTGTGCTTAGTTCATCAAAATATTTTTTGGCTATTCTTAAATCTTTTTTAAACGGTAGTGGATAGTGTTTTCCATTACCTATTGTTGGTATTTCCATGCCTATCAAAGTTGTTTTAGATTTATGTTTTGTAAATTTTTTGTATTCCACCAATCTTGTAAATTTTTCGTCGTTCGCATAATAAAGAAAATATACGTTTTCTGGAAATACATTTTCAGTTGGAAATACAATTTTATGAAATTCTCTACCAAGGTATCTCAATTTTCCATGTTTATAATTTAGAATTTCATCTGGTGATATTGTATTTACAATTATATCAAATTGTAATTTTTCTGAATTTATTGTAACTGTTTTGTTTTCTAAATCATAATTTTCGATTTTTGTTGAAAGTAATACTTTTATATCTTTAGTGGATATATCAAAATATTTATTATACCCATTAATATCTATTGGGTATGCTGATATTATATTGTCCCATGCAGCCCTAGCTCCATCTTTAAGAGTAACTCCTTTTGGTGACCATGAAAATGTATCAATTTCTTTGCAATCCTCTACTTGCCACATTTTTTTATTATAATTTTTTATAAATTTATCAAATAATGTTTTTCCAACAGATGAAATCCAGTAATCTTCTAAATTTTGAGCATTTTCTATTCGCTCTTTTTTATCTTTAGAAAATTCCATTTCGCCTAATATTTTTTTACTATCTGGCATTCTTTTAACATCATTCATATTTATTGGATAAGCATAAAAATCATTATCTCTCTCTACGTATGTTATGAACTCATGTTCTTTGCAATCCCTCATAGGAATTATATCATTTAAATATTGATATACTTCTTTATATGGAGTTAAAAAATGTCTTGGTCCAAAAGTGTAGGGATGACCACCATAAAAATTGGTTCTTACTCCAGCTCCAAGATGATTTGCGCTCTCAACTAAAGTAATATCTAAATTATTTATATTACTTAACTGATGTGCTGCTGCACAACCAGCAAAACCACCTCCTATAATAAGTACTTTTTTCAATTTATTTTATTCTCAAGTTTAAATTTTTTAATAGCATTTAAAGTTTTACCCGGTCTAAAATAAAATTTTTTTTTTGCAAGTTTATTATTAATAATGAAGCTCTGCTTTTTTATATCTTTTTCAATAATAATCTGTTTATTTGGAAATAAAAATTTTATTATATCAATAAATCTTATAGGTTCGTCAGTAGATAGTACTAGGGTTGAATGACCTTTAAAATTGATTTTGCTTATCAAACTTGAGATAAATTCACATAATTTATCAACATGAATCGTATTATTGAACATTTCTTTTGGATTAAAAATTTTAATTATCTTTTTTTTAAAATTTATATAATTAGATAATAAATTTCTCTTTGATTTATAACCAATAACTCCAGGCAATCTCAAGGAAATAGAGTTAATTTTTTTTTCCTTTTTAATAATATTTTCTGATT
>MDSV01170924.1_pt1 | contig 23752 bp, 32 predicted proteins | sample 810851 | NCBI WGS metagenome assembly MDSV01 (sample SAMN05326640, study PRJNA326480) | marine metagenome | isolation source: seawater | place: Atlantic Ocean: North East | collected 2012 | reverse complement strand
CGAACCCCTCTTTGTTGGATGAAAACCAACTGTCCTAACCGATAGACGATGGGACCATTTTTTTGAAAGTCTTATTAACAGAAATATCATCGATAATAAACTCTACATTTGATTGCCCCCTCCATTCATTTAGGGATAATTTTCCTACAATATTAAATAATTTATTATCTTTCTTAAGTAAATATGCACCAATTTCATTATCTACAGAATTAAAAGCAATGGTTTTGAATGACGACCCGTCTGCCCCAACAAGTATTGATTTTATGTGTTTATCCTTTAACACTTTGTGACTCACGGTTTTAAGATTTTCAATTACGAACTTAGGTTCTGGATTTCCTGATCCAAACGGAGCCAAAGTATTCACTTTATTATAGAATTCAAGATTAATTGCAGTTGGAGCAATTACACTATCGAAATATAAAGGTTTTTGTTTTGTTAAATATTGATTAATTTTTTCAAATTTTTTAAATATAAATTTTTTAAATTTATCTATTTGATTTACTTTAATTGTAAATCCTCCTGCCATTTTGTGTCCTCCACCTTTCATCAAAATATTCTCTTGAGTAGCAGCAATAATTACTGATCCAATGTCAAATCCAACAATTGATCTTGCTGAAGCTTTGCCTATATCGTTTTCTATTGATATTATAATTACAGGTTTATTAAATTTATCTTTTATTCTCGCAGCTACAATTCCGATAACACCCTCATGCCAATTTTTTCCACTAATAATTATTACTGGCTCAGATACGTCAATCTTAATTTCTTTTTGTATTTTATCTAATACATCTTTTTCTAAAAATTGCCTTTCCTTATTAAATTGATCTAATTCTGTTGCAATTTTAAAAACTTCTTTTGGGTTGTTATTTAATAACAAATTAGCTCCATGCGAGGACTTACCAACTCTACCACCAGCATTAATTCTTGGTCCTAGCAGATAACCTACATGATAAATATTTGGATGCGTTTCTATACCACAAATATTCAAAAGGGTTTTTAAACCTAAATTTCTTTTTGTTTTAAGAATCTTAAGACCCTGAGCAACTATTGCTCTATTTAAACCAATTAAGGGCACAACATCACAAACAGTTCCCAATGTAACTAAATCTAAATATTCAATTAAGTTAGGCTCTACGATATTCTTATTTTTAAACCAGTTGACTAATCTAAGTTCTTTATTTAATGCAACTAAAAACATAAATGTAACACCTGCTGCACATAAATATTTTAAGTCAGACTTATCATCAAACCTATTTGGATTAACTATTGAGTGTGCATTTGGGAGATTTATTTCTGATTGATGATGATCTAGAACAACAACATCAATTTTATTTTTTTTTGCATACTCAATTGCCTCAAATGATAATGTCCCGCAATCGACAGTAAAAATTAATTTTATTTTATTATCAATAAAATATTTAAAAGCTTCGATTGAAGGTCCATAACCTTCTTTTTTTCTATCCGGGATATATGTCATGTAATTTAATCCCAGTGCAGTGAAATAATTCCCAAGTAAAGCTGTTGCTGAGGCTCCATCTACGTCATAATCTCCAAATATACCTATTTTAAGATTTTTAAAAATTACTTCTGATACTTTCTTTGAGGATTTTTCCATATCACTTATAATATAAGGGTTAGGTAAGAAATTTTTAATTGAAGGGTTTAAAAAACTTTCAACCTCATCTTTTTTAATATTCCTTATCGATAATAGTTTTGATGTAATTTCGTCTAAAGAATAATTTTCTTTGAAAAACATCACATCATCTGGATTATATTTTTTTAAAATCCAACTTTTATTACTTATTGAAAGCGAATTCATTTGTTGTAGATGTTTGTGACAATTTTATTAATTTTTTTACTTTTATGTAAAGCAAATGTAGTTACTTCAACTTCATTACCTAAATCTTTTACACCTTTTGTTAAATCACCAGAAGTAACACCCGTTGCGCAGAAAATAACATCTCCTCTTACCATATCATCAATATTATATTTCTTATTAAAGTCTTGAATACCAAGTTTTTTTGCTCTTATTTTTTCTTCTTCATTCAAAACGAGACGACCTTGTATTTGACCTCCGTAACAAGAAAGAGCTGCTGCTGCTAGAACCCCTTCAGGTCCTCCTCCAGTACTATAATAGATATCGTTTTTTGGCTGTTCCCCTATTACACTTAATGCTCCAGCTATGTCACCGTCGGCGATATAATTTATTTGAACATTCATTTTAGTAAGAATTTTTACAATTTCGTCATGTCTTGGCCTTTTTAATACACAAACATTCATATCAGAAATTTTTTTATTTTTAGCTTTTGCCAGTAAGTTAATATTTTTTTCAACCCCAAAATCGATATCTAGAAGATTTTTAGGAAGATTAGCTCCAATTACAATCTTTTCCATATACGTATCTGGAGCCGACAAAAGATCACCTTTGTTAGCAACTGCAATTACTGAAAAAGCATTTGATTGGTTGTTAGCTGTAAATGTTGTACCCTCTAAGGGATCAACAGCGATATCAAATTTAGGTCCGTTTAAAGTACCTAGTCTTTCACCGATGTAAAGCATCGGCGCTTCATCCATTTCACCTTCACCTATAACTATTGTCCCTTCCATATTTATCTTATTTAACTCTTTTCTCATTGGATCTACGGCCCCTTTGTCAGCAGCAATCTTATCTTTTTTTCCAATAAATTTTGATGCCCCAATGGCGGCTTTTTCAGTAGCCTTAATAAATAGATTTAAAAATTTTGAGTCAATTGACATTAAATATCATCAATTCTTATTAATTTTGATTTTTTAAGTACATATGATCTTTTATTAACAGCTTTAATTATTTTATAGAGTGACTTATTTTTTGATAAATGAGTTATGACAATTATTGAGGATGATCCTTTATTTTTATTAGGATTTTGTATTAATCTTTTTATTGAAACACTATTTTTAGAAAATATTTGTGTAATGTTAGATAATACTCCCGGTTGATCTTTGACTTCAAATCTCAAATAAGCTGAGAAAGATCTATCCAGAATATCTTTAAAATACAGTTTTTTTCTTTCTTTATTAGATATCGAAAAAGGGAACTTAACATTTCCTCTCAATATTGAAGATATATCAGATATTAAAGCAGAAGTAGTTGCTGCTGGTCCAGCACCCTCTCCTTGTATTATGCTTTGACCTACAGGTGAACCATCAACGATAACAGCATTTAATACACCATCAATACTGGCTACGTAAGAACTCTTTTTAATTAGTGTTGGGTGAACTCTTTGGTAAATATTATTGTTTATCTTTTCTGCAAAACCAAGTAATTTTATTTTGTAGCCAAGAGTATTTGCATTATTAATATCTTCTTTATCAATATCTTTTATCCCTTCAACATTTATATTATTATTTAAAAATGAGTTGAAACATAAAGATGATAATATTTTTAATTTAGCCGATACATCATCACCATTTAAATCTGCAGCAGGATTTGACTCTGCATAACCTAATTGTTTTGCGTCATACAAAACGTCTTTAAAATTTTTATTTTTTTTATCCATACAAGATAGAATATAATTTGATGTTCCATTAAATATTCCATAAATTCTATTAATCTTATTTGCAATTAATCCTTCTTTTAAAGATCTTATTATAGGCACTCCACCGCAAACAGAGGCTTCAAATTCTAAGTTAACTCTATTTTTTTCTGCTATCTTAGATAATTGATCACCATATTTTGCTATAAGAGCTTTATTTGCGGTAACTACATGTTTTTTATTTTTTAAAGCGCTAAAAACGAGATTTTTAGCTGGACCTTCTGCTCCACCAATCAGTTCTATTATTAAATCTACATTTTTTTTCTTTGTTGCATCTAAATAATTTTTCAGCCAAATTTTATTGTTTATTTTAAAACCTCGGTTTTTATTCTTATTTTTAGCAGATACATAGACGATGTTTGGAATGCAATTATTTTTTTTTGATAAAATCTTTTTATTTTTTTTTAAGAACTTAAATAAATAACACCCTATGTTACCTAAGCCAATTATAGCAATATTTAATTTCTTCATATAATATAATTACTCTCTTACAGTTATATCTGGAAAGCGTTTGTTTTTTCCCATTTTTATCAAATAATTTGATATTTGATCTATACTACATTCTTCAAGAATTGTACAAATATCAACGGAATTCATTTTATTGTTAATAATTTTTTTTGGAATTTTTGTTAGACTTTCAGTCTTAGTTTTTCCAGGGGTTACTTTAAGTTTTTTTTTCTTCTTTTTTTTTTTTTTCAAAGTTATTCTTTTTACTTTTTTTTTATCCTTAATATCCTTTTTAATTATTTGTATTTCTTTGTTTGACAAAACTTTAATTGGTTGATTAGTTTTTTTTTTTTGAATTATATTAATAGATTTTTTTTCAGTATTTTCTTTCAAGTTGAGCTGGACCAAATCAACACTCTTTTTTTGTTTTTTGTTAATAATTTTTACCTCTAATGTTAAATTATCTTCAAAGTAAAGTTTTGCCTCATTTTTGTTTACACAGACATGGTCTCCACAGATTAAAACTGTTTTTGGATTTGAACATGATAAGGGGACAAACAAAAGAAATAATAATAATAATCTAATCATTTAATCCTAATTTCTCTGAAAAATTATAAAGTAAATTCATATTTTGTATTGCTTGACCTGATGCACCTTTCACTAAATTATCTATGGAAGAAAATATAGCTAATTTATTTTTAATCTTAGTTTCACAAACTGAAATTTCACAATTATTAGTATTTAAAACGTTTCCCGATCCTATTTGTGAATTCAATTTAAGTATCTTGATGAATTTTTTATTTTTATAATATTTTACTAAAGAATTTCTTATATTATTGATACTAATTTTATTATTTTTTTTTACATAAATAGACGTCAAAATTCCTCTAAAGGTAGGTAATAAATGAGGATTAAAAGTATAGCTAATTTTCTTTTTTGTTATTTTTGCAAACTCTTGATCAATTTCGCACACGTGTCTGTGATGTTTTACTCCATAAGCGAAAGCTGATTTATATAAATTTTTATGTGTAAATTTTTTTTCAAAATTTTTACCAGCACCTGAATATCCAGATTTTGAGTCAATTGTAATATTATCTAAATTTATAAGTTTCTTTTTAATTAACGGTATCAATGGAATTTGTACAGAAGTTGGGTAACAACCAGGATTAGATATAATTCTATATTTTTTAATTTTGATAGAATTAAATTCACTTATTGAATAGATAGAATGTTTAATTAAATCTTTAGCTTTGTGTTTCATTCTATAATTCTTCAAATATGTTCTTGGATTGTTAATTCTAAAATCAGCAGATAAATCAATATATTTTATATTCTTATACTTATAAAAAGTTTTTTTTACTATTTTTTGAGCTTCACCATTTGGTAGTGATAAAAAAACTAAGTCTAGGTTAGCCCAATTTATTTTTTTTAAAGATGATATTTTAGGTAATTGTTTTTTTATTCTTTTGTCAAAAAAACTTATTCTTTTACCCAGATTTTTAGTTGCACATAAATGAGTAATTTTTACCTTTGGATGTTTACATAACAGATTTATTAAATCTAATCCTGTATATCCAGTTGCTCCAATGACAGCTACTCTTAGTTTATAATTTATAGACATAATGACTTATATCATTGCCTCCAAAAAATTTAAATTTAAATGATTATCTCTTTGAAAATTGAAAGCTTCTTCTAGCTTTTCGATGGCCGTATTTTTTTCTCTCAACAACCCTCGAGTCTCTGGTCGTTAATTTATCTTTTTTTAGATTTTTCTTTAAATTTTCGTCATGTGCAATTAATGCTTTAGAAATTCCCAAAATAATAGCACCTGCTTGTCCTGATAAACCACCCCCTTTAACTGTACATCTAACATCGTAGTTATTAGATACTTGGGTTATTTCTAATGGTCTTGTAACTATGATTTGGTGTACAGGTCTTTTGAAATATTCACTCATTTTAATTCCATTAACATGAATACTGCCTGATCCTTTTTTTACCCATACTTTGGCAATTGATTTTTTTCTTCTTCCAGTAGCGTATTTACTATCTTTAAAATCTAACTTTATTTTCTTAGACTTAGTATTTGTTGTATTTATATTTTCCATTATTTAACGATGTTTTTATTATTAAGAGAACTAAAATTTATTATTTTTGGTTTCTGAACATCGTGAGGATGTTTCTCATTATTATAAATTTTAAGTTTGGTTAATTGTTTTTTTGCTAATGGACCGCCAGGTAACATTCTTTTTACAGCAAGTTTTAGTATTTCTTGAGTTTTATTTTTTTCTCTTAATTGTAAAGGGGTAATTTCTTTAATTCCACCAGGGTGACCAGTATGCCTATAATATTTTTTATTAATAAATTTTTTTCCACTAAATTTAATTTTGTCTATATTTGTTACAACAACAAAATCCCCATTATCAATATGTGGATTGTATGATGGTTTATTTTTGCCTCTTAAAACTTTTGAAATATATGCAGCTAACCTTCCAACAGAAGCGTTTTCGGCATTAATTATATACCAATCTTTTTTTATTTCTTTTTTTTTGATGAAAGGTGTCATAATAAATTATGGGCGATAAATACAGAGATTAGCTATTAAAGTCAATTTATTTAATAAAAGAATAATAAAGATTTAATGCGCCAAATATAAGCAACACACTACTTATTTGATGTGCAGAAGCTAGATAAATATTCAAACCGCTTATAAGTGTTAAAATACCTAAACTAATTTGTAAAAACAATATAGACAGAATTAAAATAGAGGGTTTAAATAAATACGGATTTTTTTTTTTAAAAAAATAAAATATTAAGAATAGAATATAAAAAGTAATTAAGTATGCTAATACACGATGATAAAATTGAACAAGTGAATGATTGTTAAGGTCAAAAAAAATATTTATTTTCTTAATCAGTATATCATTTGGAAAAAAAGCATCTCCCATCAAAGGCCAGGTTTGATAAATTTTTCCAGCGTCTAATCCAGATACAAGCGCACCCATTATTATTTGACAAAAAATTATAAAAATTAAAAATAAAAACGGTAAGTTTTTTCTATTCAAACTAAAAAAAGGTTTAAGTTTTTTTTTATTATTATTTAAAATTAACCAAAACAAAGTAGAAATTATTAAAAATGCAAAAAACAAATGAAAAGAAAGACGAAAATGACTTACTGTAACAACTTCGATTAATCCGCTCTTTACCATATACCATCCTATAATTCCTTGTATTAAAATTAATAGAAAAATTACAATACAAATATTTAGTCTTTCTTTTGAAATGTTCCTTTTAAGATAAAAATAAACCAATGGTATTAAAAAAAAAAGTCCAATAATTCTAGCTAAAACTCTATGTATATACTCCCAATAAAAGATTATTTTGAATTCACTTAATGTCATATCATAATTCAAAATCTTAAATTGGGGAATTTTTTTATATAAATCGAAATAATTATTCCAAGCATCATTTGTCAGAGGAGGCAAAATACCAGAAAATAATTCCCATTCTGTAATAGATAAACCCGAGTCAGTCAAACGTGTAAGGCCACCAACAATAATGATTAAAAAAACTAAAAATAAATTTATTTTAAGCCAGTTTCCAAAAAGAAAATTATTTTTTTTTTTCGTGAGAGATCATCAAATTTAATATATATATTAAAAATCAAAATGATAATTTAAAAAATGTCGCTATGATTAATAAGAATATATTAAAGATACGTAAAAAATTAGATAAGCTTGATGATCATCTCCTTAATCTAATAAAAAAAAGAACTTTTTTAGTAAATAAAATTTTAGAAAATAAGAAATTTAAAAAGGATATAATAGATAAAAAAAGGATCAGAATTATTCTCAAAAATATTAGAAAAAAGTCGAAATTAAAAAAAATCGATGTAAAAATTACCCACAAAATTTGGTCCTCTATGATAAGGGCTTATATTGATTATGAATTCCGAAAAATGAAAAAGTAATTATTTGCTATGAGGTGGAAGTTTTTTCTCAACAAAAAATTCGTGCTTTCTTGTGTTAGGATTATATTTTTTTAACTTTAATTTTTCCTTTGCTTTCTCACCTTTTGTAGGTTTTTTTGCATAATAAATAAACTTGCTATCAGGATTACTTTCTGGAACCATTCGAACTTTAAGATGAGTTTTTTTTGCCATATTTTTTAATTTTATTTAATTTTTCTAATAAATTTTTACTGCGTTTTTTTAGTTTGTTTTTATAATATGAAGCTTTTAAACTATTGGAATTATAATCGTCAAGTTTATTTGTATTTGATTTTAAAATATTTTTCACTCCAGAAATAGTCATACCTTGGTTTTTAAGGAAAAATTTTATCATTTTTATAATTTCTACCTGTTCCTCTGAGTAATACCTTCTTTTATTAATAATTTTAGGCTTAATCTGCTTAAATTGTTTTTCCCAAAATCTAATGACATGATTTAATGGCTTTTTATTTGTTGGATGTATTAGATCAACTCTTTTTGAGACCTCGGATATATTTAAAAGTTTAGTCACTGTATTTGTTTATATTTTTTAAAAGATTTTTCGAAGCTTTGAAAACTATTGATTTTCTTGCATTAATTTTAAATGGTTCTTTTGTTCTGGGATTTCTGCCAATTCTTTCCTTTTTATCAACTATTTTAAAACTCCCAATATTTTTTAAAATTAAAGAATCCTGTTTTAACAGATTAACAATAATTTCAATAATATTATCGACTAATTTTTTTGATAAAAGAACCGAAAAACCTTTTTTTTTACTTAAGAATTTATATATATCTTTCTTATTTAAATTATTATTTCTCTTCATTCAGATGACTTAAATTTTTTTTAATTTGTAACATTAAGTCTCCTTTAACAATTTTATAACATAAGTCCATTGAATGGTAAAAACCAACTGCATCAGTTCCTCCATGACTCTTCACAACTGGGCCGTTCAAACCTAGGAAAATCGCTCCATTGTATTTTCTAGGATCGAGTTTTTTTTTGAATTTTTTTAATGAAAAATATGAAAATATTAAAGATATTTTAGAAAATAAATTTTCAGTAAGAGATTTTTTTAAATTATCTGTTATAAATTTTGCAGTTCCCTCTGCAGTTTTTAAAGCTATGTTACCGGTAAAACCGTCAGTTACAATCACGTTAGTATCTCCAGACATCATTTTATTTCCTTCGATATAACCATAAAAATTGAAATTATTTGCGTTACTTAAATCACTAAGTCTTCTATAAGTATTTTTTAAAGTTTCTGTTCCCTTAATTTCTTCTGATCCTATATTCAATAATGAAACTATAGGTTTTTCTTCAGGAAAAAGAGATTTATATAATGCAGCTCCTAATTCAGCAAAATCTACAAGATTTTTCTCGTTACATTCAATGTTTGCACCTAAATCCAAAACTACATTCATACCTTTCTGATTTGGCCAAAGACCAGCAAGTGCTGGTTTGTTTACTTCATTCATCATCTTTAAAATCATTCTTGAGATTACTAGTAGCACCCCGGTATTACCTGCTGATAAACTTATATCTGATTTACCATTTATTTGCGATTGTATACAATTCCACATACTAGTATTTTTGGAATTTTTTACTGCTGTGAGTGGTGTTTCTTCATCTGAAACTACTGATTTAGTGTTAGTTATTAAAATATTTTCTTGAGATATATTTAAGTTTTGTAATTTTTCTCTTATAATATTTTCATCTCCAAACAAATTTAATGTGTAATCCTTTTTCAAAGCATTATTCTTTACAAATAGGCCTGTTGCTTCTATCACTTTATCTGGAGAGTTCTCCCCACCCATTGCATCTATTGCAATAGAAATTTTTTTATCCATAAAAAAATTAAATATCTAAGATCTTTTTACCGTTATAATAACCGGATTTAAGGTCCACATGATGAGGTAATCGATACTCGCCACTTTTTTTATCCTCAACTAAATTTACGCTCTTTAGTTTATGATGAGATCTTCTCATTTTTTTTCTTGAAACAGATGTTTTTCTTTTTGGTACTGCCATAATTAAAGTTTAAATTTTAAGGTTTCTCTTATCATATTTTCAAGAGGTAATTCAAAACAAAATTGATAAAATCTATTGAAATACCTTTCAAAATTGACCATTTTATCGTCATTTTTATCATTTAATGTTTCAAAATACTTTGAGACTAGTTTTTCATTTAATTCGAAACTCTTGTCTTGTTTTTTGTTGATTTTTAATAAAATATCATACAACAGTTTATTTAAATCTTTCATTTTTTTGTTAACACTTACATCTCCAAATCCAAGCTCTCTTAAATTATTTTCAATATTATTGAATATCCCATCATATTCCTTTTGATCAAATTTTTGGTTTTTTTGTTTATATATAATCATCAATATAGAAAAATGGAAAAACATTAAATATATACGAGTTTCAAAACTATCTAGAAGTTCTATCTTTTTGTAAAAAAAAATGTTTCTAGAAAGATTTAGCAATATATTGTACAGTTCAGGATTATGTTTGTTATTAAAAATCATATTAACAAGTTTGTATTATTTACTTTCATTTTTTTACTGAATTGTCAATTACAAGAACCAACTAAAAATCATGGGATACTTTTTTTGGAAAATAGATCAAATCAACTAAAAGTAAATGTAAATAATATGAATGATGTAATTAAACTTATAGGAGATCCTCATACAAGATCTGTTTCAAATGAATATAGCTGGATTTACATAGAGAGAGTACTAACAAAAGGCGCATATCACAAACTTGGACAAAATGTTTTAAAAACAAATAATGTATTAGTTTTAACATTTGATAAATATGGAATTTTAAAAGAAAAGGATCTGTTGAACAAAGATGATATTAATAACATGAAATTTACAAAAGAAATTACCGAAAGTAATTTGAGCAAAAAAAGTTTTGTTCAAAATTTCCTATCTAGTGTTAGATCCAAAATGTATCAAAATAGGAAATAAAAAATTGTTAGTGGGCTATTACAGCTAATAACAATAAGGCGACTATATTAGTTATTTTGATCATCGGGTTAACTGCTGGTCCAGCTGTGTCTTTATAGGGATCTCCGACGGTATCGCCTGTTACTGCTGATTTATGTGCCTCTGAACCTTTTCCACCAAAATTTCCGTCCTCAATGTATTTTTTTGCATTATCCCAGGCTCCACCTCCTGCTGTCATTGATACAGCTACAAAAAGACCCGTAATTATTACTCCCAACAACATTGCTCCTAAAGAAGATAATGCTGCCTCTATACCTCCGATTTGTAAAATAATAAAATAAAGTATTATCGGAGATAAAACAGGCAATAATGAAGGAACAATCATTTCTTTTATTGCCGCCTTAGTTAATAGATCAACTAATCTACCATAATCTGGTTTTCTTTTACCTTTCATTATTCCTGGTATCTTTTTAAATTGTCTTCTAACTTCAATAACCACTGCTCCTCCAGCTCTACCTACAGCTTGCATTCCCATAGAGCCAAATAAATAAGGGAGCATTCCTCCAATTAATAAACCTGCAACTACAAATGGGTTTGAAAGATCAAATGTTACATCTACACCTTCAAGAGCTGATCCACTTACATTAGAAAAATAATTAATATCCTCAGTGTAAGCGGCAAAGAGAACTAAAGCACCTAATCCTGCTGAACCTATTGCATATCCTTTTGTAACTGCTTTAGTTGTATTACCAACAGCATCTAAAGCATCAGTCGTCTTTCTTACATTTTTTGGTAACTTCGACATTTCTGCTATACCACCTGCATTATCGGTAACCGGCCCATAAGCGTCTAATGCAACCACCATGCCCGTTAATGCTAACATAGCAGTTACAGCAATGGCGATACCATATAATCCAGCTAAACTATTTGTATATAAAATACCCGCAACAATTATTAAAGCAGGTATAGCCGTAGCTTCCATTGATATTGCTAGGCCTTGAATTACGTTAGTACCATGTCCTGTTGTTGATGACTTAGCTACTGACTTTACTGGTCTATAGTTAGTTCCAGTATAATACTCGGTCACCCAGATTAACAAACCTGTTATGGCAAAACCAACAACTCCACAAATATATAAATCTAGTCCAGAAAAAATTGAGCCAGCATTATTATTATACGTACTTTTTAACCCCACAATAGAATCTGTAACCGGGTACATTATTAACAATGATGTGATCGCCGTAACAATAAAACCTTTATATAGAGCCCCCATTATATTTTTGCTTTTTCCTAGTTTAACAAACCAAGTTCCAATTATTGATGTAATAATGCAAGCCCCTCCAATCGCTAATGGATAAATCATTAAATTATAGTCTTGAGGTGAAAAAATTGATGCCAAAACCATTGTAGCTACGATAGTTACAGCATAAGTTTCAAATAAATCAGCAGCCATTCCTGCACAATCTCCAACGTTATCTCCAACATTATCTGCAATTACTGCAGGATTTCTTGGGTCATCTTCAGGTATACCTGCTTCTACCTTACCAACTAAATCTGCACCAACATCCGCGCCTTTGGTAAATATTCCCCCTCCTAATCTCGCAAAAATTGAAATTAAAGAAGCACCAAAACCTAATGCTACTAATGCATTAATAATTTCTCTGCTGTCAATTTTAAGGTTAATTAAAATAATATAATATAATGTAATTGCTAATAATGCTAATCCTGCAACTAACAAGCCTGTTATAGCTCCAGATTTAAATGCGATAGTTAATCCGGATTGAAGACTTTTTCTTGATGCTTCAGCTGTTCTTACATTAGCTTTCACTGATATTAGCATACCAACATAGCCTGCAACACCTGAAAGAAAAGCTCCTATAAAATAACCCAAGCCAACTAAATAACTAAAAAAATAACTTACAATAGCTAGAACTATTATTCCTACAACTGCGATAGTTTTATATTGCCTATTAAGATAAGCTTTTGCTCCTATTTGAATAGCCTCAGCTATTTCTTGCATTCTAGAATTTCCTGGACTTGCGGATATAATTTGGCCTGATAAAAGGTAGCTATATGCTACGGCTAAAATACCGGTGAATGAAATTAGGTAAAGAAGTTCTAAATAATCTGTCATTATAATAATCGGATAAATGCCAAAAAAGAATTAAAAACGCAAGCTAAACTTATTAATATTTTAACATTTTTACTCATCTTTTCTAATTACTTTAGATATTTTATCCAAAATAGCGTTTAAATAACCAATTTGGACTTTTTCTAAAAAAAATTCAGATGCTAATAAATACTCACTAATTATTACCTTTTTAGGGTTGTTGTGTTTGAACATGAGTTCAAAAATTGCCGCAAATAATATAATTTTTAATAACTTGTCTGTTTTTTTCAAATTAATATCATCTTTAAGATGTTTATTTATTGTTTCCTCTATTAGATCAGATCTCTCCAGGGTACCCGTAACAATATCTTTAATAAATTTTCTATATTGATTTTTCTGATATTCGATTTCTGAATTTGGATTCAACAAAGAATTATATATCTTTTGGATAATCTTTATTCTAGGTGATGGATTTTTATATTTTTTTTGGTCCATTTTTTAAAATGGACAAAACTGCTTTCACAGCTTCTAATCCTTTATTGCCTTTTGTTGATTTTGTTATTCCACTTCTGTCATGGGCTTGTCTTAGGTTAAACGCAGTTATAATCCCGTTTCCTATGGGTTTATTATATAGTATGGATAATTTCAAAATTGCATCAAAAGATGATCTTGTAATCAAATCAAAATGAGGTGTTTTTCCTTTTATCACACAGCCAATCGCAACAAAGGCGTCAAATTTATTTATATTTTTTTTTATTGCTATTGGTATTTCAAAAACACCAGGAACAGTCATTAAGCTGACAGAAATTTTATTTTTCTTTAATTCAACTTTAGCTGTATTGACAAGTTTACTTGTTACAAAATTATAATAATTTGCGTTAATTATAAGTACTTTTTTCATTTGATTAACAATTGTTTAGTTATTTTTAATCCAAATCCCTCTAAACCTATTATTTTCTTTTTTGTTCTTGAAATTAATATCATGTTTTTAACATTAAAGTCTTTTATTATTTGAGCTCCAATACCATAATATCTAAGAGTAAGGTTTGTCTCGCTCTTATCCTTATAAATTTCATTGTTTACTATTACTAAGAGAAAATTTTTATACTTTGAAAGTAATTTAATATTTTTCTTAATTTCTTTATTAGTAAATAGTTTTTTTTTCTTAATTTGTTTTGATAAAACCCTTGTAGGTATTGATTTCAACCTAGAAAAGTTTCCTCTAGATATAACTATACTTTCGTAACTATTAAGTTTATTTTTATAAATACTAAGATGAAGATTGGATAAATTCATAAATTTGATATTCTTGGAGAAGGATTTATAAATTAATTTTTCATTTTTCAGTCTGTGAGCTATCAAATCAGCAATAGATGCAATTTTGATTTTATGTTTATTTGAAAATTTAAATAAATCATCTAATCTAGCCATTCTACCGTCCTCATTCATTACCTCACATATTACTGAGCTAGGATTAAGTTTAGATAATTTTGAAATGTCAATTGATGCTTCTGTATGTCCCGCCCTCTCGAGAACACCACCATTTCTTGAAACCAATGGAAAAACGTGTCCGGGTGATACTATGTCTTTTTTTTTAGAATTAGGGTTAATGGCCACTTTGATAGTTTTAGCTCTATCAAAAGCAGATATACCAGTTGATATTCCTCTTTTAGCTTCTATTGATACTGTGAAAGCAGTTTGCATCCTAGATCTATTTATTTGTGACATTAGAGGGAGTTTCAAATTATCAATTTGTTTTTTTGTTAAGGCCAAACAAATCAAACCTCTACCATGTTTTGCCATGAAATTAATTATTTTTGAGTTACATTTAGAACCGGGAATAACTAAATCACCTTCATTTTCTCTATCTTTGTCATCAACCAAAATAAACATTTTTCCTTTTTTGGCATCTTTAAGTATCGAAGGAATTGATGAAAATTTAGATTTAGACATTCTAGAAGTTATATTTATACATATATTTTCCGAAAATATCTAATTCAACATTTACAAAATCTTTAACTTTCAAATTCTTCAAATTAGTGAGTTTTAACGTATGCGGAATTATATTAATAGAAAAATAATTTTTAGAAACATCTGAAATAGTTAAAGAAACTCCATTAATTGATATCGAGGCTTTTTCCTCTAAAAAGTTTAGAAGTTTTTTTTCTCGAATTTTAAATTTTATAACCCAAGATTTATCAATTACATCAATTTTTAAAACTTCAGCAACCGTATCTACATGCCCTTGAGTAAAATGACCAGATATTTTTTGACCATAAACAAGAGAACTTTCTAAATTAACTAATTGATTAATTTTTAAATATCTAAAATTTGAACGTCTCAGAGTTTCAATTGAAATATAAAAAAAAACTAAATTTTTCTGTACTTTTGAAACTGTTAAACAAACACCGTTGCAACTAATTGATGAACCGAGGTCGGTTTTGTTAAGTTTAAGTGCATTTTCAAGCCCAACATATATACTTTTTTTATTTTTTTTTATTATCTTAATTTTTCCCGTTTTAAAGATTATTCCATTAAACATTAATTTATCCTAATTTTGTAAAGTTCGTTCCCTTTTAAATTAACATTTATTTTCCTGTTGAGCTTTAATTTACCAATAATACTCGCGCTTATATTATTCGATCCATTGTTATTTAATTTATAATTGGATTTAAATAAAAAAAGATCATTTATTATTTTAAATCTAATTAATTTTGATAAAAAAATTAATCCTGACTCGACAAGGATTCTTCTTTTTCCAATTTTAAAAAGTATTTCAAATATTGAGTTAAAATCATCTCTTGTAGTAAGTTTTGGTATTTTAATTATCTTAATTTTATTTTTTTCAAAATATGATATTTTTTTCATATTATTACTTGATGTTAATATATAAATTTTTCTATTATTTAATTTCAAAATTTTTAATTTTTTTTTAAGTATTAAATTTCTATCTATTATGATTAAATCAGGTTTATTATTATCAAGGCCATTAATTCTACAGTTTAATAATGAATTATCTTTATTAATTGATTTAGAAGTGGAAATAATAGAATCATATCTAGATCTTAATAAGTGAACAATTTTTCTTGATCTTTCATTTGTTATCCATTTTGATTTTTTATTAATAGAGTAATAATCTTTTGAAACGGCAAATTTAGCATCTATTAATGGTTTCTTTTTTTTTTTATTCAGAAAATAACTTCTGTAAAAATCATTTTTTTTTAATTTAATCTTTTTAATCTTTATGTTATTTTTTGACAATTTACCTTTGGCTTTTCTGTGTGATCTCAAATCAGGATCATCATAACAATAATACACATCCTTGATCTTTTTATTTTTGATTATATTTGTACACGGTGGTGTTAATCCATAATGTGAACAAGGTTCTAAAGTTACATATAATGTTGAACCTTTAAAATTTAATTTTTTACTTAAAGCGTTAAATTCTGCATGAGGTCTACCCTTTAGAGAGGTTACCCCGGAGCTTATTACTGAACCATCTTTTACAATTACACATCCGACTGATGGATTAGTTTTTGTTTTTCCTAAATTAGTCTCAGCTATATTAAAAGCAAGGTTAGAGAAATAACTATGATTTAATGTCATCTAGATTGCCTACAAATTCTTCAAAATCTTTTGCTTCTTTAAAATTCTTATAAACAGAGGCAAATCTAACATAAGCAACTTTATCTAACGCTGAAAGTCCTTCCATAATAAATTTTCCTATGGTAGGTGTTGGTATTTCGCTTTCTCCTAATCCTTCTAAATTTCTTACAATTTTCGAAATGAATTTTTCTATTGTCTCAGAGTCAATCGGCCTTTTTCTTGTTGCAATTCTTATTGATTTTGAAATTTTATCTCGATCAAAAGGCTCTCTCTTACCATTGCCTTTTATTACTGTTAGCTCTTGAAATTGAACTCTCTCAAATGTAGTAAATCTCTCTTTTCTTTCACAACCACAGAGCCTTCTTCTTCTAATGGCTGTACCATCCTCAGTTGGTCTAGAGTCTACAACTGAAGTGTCTTTTTCTCTACAAAATGGACAAAGCATAAATATTTTAACTACTATATATAGGAAAAGATGAGCAAAGTTCAATTATTTCTTTTTGAACTTCCTTTTCTATTTTTGAGTTGTCTTCTTTATTTTTGCTAAGACCTTCTATTACTTTAAAAATTAAATCACCTATTAATTTAAATTCATCAGATCCAAAGCCTCTTGTAGTACAAGCTGGAGTCCCTAATCTTATACCAGAGGTTATCATTGGACTTTCACTATCAAAGGGGATACCATTTTTGTTACATGTAATATTTGCACGACCTAATGAAGCTTGAGCATCTTTACCTGTAACACCAAAGGATCTCAAATCAATTAACATTAAATGAGTGTCTGTTCCCCCAGAGAAAATCTTAAATCCATTTTCTGATAATCTTTCAGAAAGAACTTTAGCGTTGTTAATTACATTTTTTGTATATTCTTTAAAATCATCAGACAAAGCTTCTTTAAAACAAACAGCTTTTGCTGCTATAACATGCATCAACGGTCCACCCTGAAGACCTGGAAAAATTGCACTATTAAATTTTTTAATTAAGTCTTCTCTATTTGTTAAAATTATTCCACCACGTGGTCCTCTAAGGACTTTGTGAGTAGTCGATGTTACAACATCTGCATATTTAGTAGGATTAGGATAAGCTCCACCTGCAACTAAACCAGAAAAGTGAGCCATGTCTACAAGTAGATATGCCCCAACTTTATCACAAATTTCCCTGAACTTTTTAAAATTAATAATTCTAGAATATGCACTACCTCCAGCAATAATTAGTTTTGGTTTATTTTCAATTGCTAATTTCTCGACACTTTCATAATCAATTAAACCAGTATCTTTGTTTACTTCATAATGTAATGCATTGAACCACTTTCCAGATTGAGCTGGTTTTGCACCATGGGTTAAGTGTCCTCCAGAATTTAAACTCATAGCTAATGTTGTATCACCTGGTTTTAATAAAGCTAAATAAACAGCTCCGTTTGCTTGAGCTCCTGAGTGAGGCTGAACATTAGCATATTTACAATCAAATAATTTTTTAGCTCTCTCTATTGCAAGATTTTCAGAAACATCTACATGTTCACATCCTCCATAATATCTTTTACCTGGATAACCTTCAGCATATTTATTTGTTAAAACTGATCCTTGTGCTTCTAAGACCGCATTTGAAACAATATTTTCTGAGGCTATTAGTTCAATATGATTTTGTTGTCTTGAAAATTCTTCTTCAATGGATTTATAAAGTTCGGCATCTGCGCTTTTCAAGTTCAGTTTAAAGAAACTATTTAAATACTTATTCAGTTTAACAGCTATTGACATAATTATATTTTTTTAATCCTTTTTAAATGTCTACCACCTTCAAATTTAGTTTTTAAGAATATCTCTACTAATTTCAAAGATAATTTTTTTTTTGTTAATCTAGATCCTAAAGCGATTATATTAGCATTATTATGTTGTCTACACAATCTTGTAGACTTTATATTATAGCAAACAGCAGCTCTAATTGTTTTGATTTTATTGGCACTTATTGCCATACCCGTACCTGAACCACACACAAGTATTCCAACCTCACTCTTCTTTTGTTTGATTCTATTAGCTAATTTTTTTGCATAATCAGGGTAATCCACTGATTGATCATTAAAAGGTCCTAAATCAAAAATCGAGACATGATTATTTATTAGATAGTTTTTAATATCCTCTTTTAAATTATAGCCAGCATGATCTGAGGCAATACATGCAGTTTTAAAAATCTTATTTAGTTTTATATTGCTCATAAATATTAATTAAATTACACTATTAAGAATTATAATAATATATTTGTCGCATTACATTATAAATATATAAATAATCAGGACTTTACATGAAAATTATTGGTTCTTATCCAAAATCAAGGCTTAGAAGATTAAGAAAATCTAAATGGATTAGAGACCTTGTTTCAGAAAATAACCTTTCTCATAAAGATTTGATTTTGCCAATTTTTGTGAGGGAAGGAAAAAATAAAGTCGATTCTATTAAAACTATGCCGGGTATTAAAAGATACTCAATAGATAAATTGCCTAAGATTTTAAATGAAGTAGAAAAATATAAGATACCTATGATCGCACTATTCCCCTTCACGCCTGATAATAGAAAAGATTCTAATGGAAATGAAGCATTAAATCCAAATAACTTAGTTTGTAGGGGTCTTCGATTTATCAAAAAAAAATTTCCAAATATAGGAGTGATGTGTGACGTAGCTCTTGACCCTTACACTTCACACGGTCACGATGGAATAATAAAAAATAATAAAATAGATAATGATGGCACATTGAAAATTCTTAAAAAACAAGCCTTGTTATATGCAAATATGGGTTGTGATGTAATCGCTCCTTCAGACATGATGGACGGAAGAATTGGTGTAATTAGAAATACACTTGAAATAAATAATTTTAAAGATGTTAGTATATTATCTTATGCAGTAAAATATGCTTCAAATTTTTATGGTCCATTTAGAGATGCAGTTGGAAGTAAATCAAAATTAAAAAAAGATAAAAAGACATATCAAATGGACTATAGAAATTCTTTTGAAATATTTAGGGAAGTGGGTTTTGATATTAAAGAAGGCGCCGATATGATTATGGTAAAACCAGGTATGGTATATTTAGACATAATAACTAAAATTAAAAATGAGTTTCAAATACCAGTCTTAGCTTATCAAGTTTCTGGCGAGTATAGTTTAATTAAAGAAGGTATTAATAAAAAACTTTTAAATGAAGAAGCAGTGTTAGAAAGTCTTATCGCTTTTAAAAGAGCTGGGGCATGTGCAATAATTTCTTATTTTGCTTTAGAAATTGCTAAAAAATTAAAATCAGCTAAGTAAAATAATTTTCAAGAATAATTCTAGATTTAGGAAAAGAGATATCATTTGGTAAAAAAAATCTTTTTTGAATAATGTTTCGGGTAAAATATAGAGATCTTTTGATCAAATCTTTTGATATTTTTGTTGGTAGATTATTCATAATTAAATATTCTGGAACTTCGTAAATAAAATTATCAATTTTAACTTTCTTTATACTTGACTGATCTGATTTCATATTTTGAAATTTTATTAAATTAGGATCATAACCTAAGTTTTTTATTAAATTTAATTCAAAATAAATATATAAAATAATCCAATTTTCTAAGTTTAGTGAATTAAGAAACTTTTCATAAGATTGATATATATTTTTGTTGGGCTGTTCCTCAGGTAATAATGTATTTAAAATGTAACATAATGAAGTTAATGCAGAGGTTCTCTCTTTATCATTAAAATACAAGGGAGATATTGGTTTTACTAATTCGGTTTTGAAATATCCTAGTTTATTTTCATTTTTAGAATTATGAACAATAAATAATTTATTGGAAATTTGTAAAAAATTTCTTATTTTTCTAGAGTTCCCTCCGTAAACAATACCTGATACTTTTCCTTTTGATAGGGAAAATACATTTATAATATTGGCATTTTCTCTAAATTTTCTTTTTGATAATAAATAACACTCATCTTCCCAGTTCATATATTAAGTATTTTAATCAATTTTGCAGCAGCATTTTGCTGTGCATTTTTTTTAGAAGAGCCAATACCTATAATTTTCTTTGACTCAGGAATTTCTACCTCAGTTTTGAATAAAGGTTTGTGTTGAGGCCCAGTTTTTTTAAAAAAGGTATACTTGGGAAGTTTTTTAAATTTTTTTAAAGTATGCTCTTGAAGCTTAGTTTTAGGATCGATTAAAGTTATAATTGACTCATTTATAAAAGTTTCCCAAAAGCTTAAAATAAATTTTTCTGAAGATTTAATTCCACCATCAATATAAATTGCCCCTACTATAGCTTCTAGACAATCGCTAAGAATTTTATCAGCTGATCTTTCTAAATTTTTATGAGAAGATCCAAGAAATAAAAATTTCTTCAAATTTAACTTTTTTGCAATTTTAGTACAGGTTCTTTTATTCACTAAGTTTGCAAATTTTTTATCAATTGTTCCTTCTCTTTCATTTGGATATCTATCTAAAAGTTCCTTAGAAATTACTAAACCCAAAACTCTGTCTCCTAAAAATTCCAGTTTTTCATTATTTATTGTATTGTCATAACTTTTATGTGTTAAAGCATTGTTTAATATAGTTTTATCTTTAAAATTATACTTAATAATATTTTCAAGCTCCTTTAATGATTTATTTGTCATAATGTTTGAAATGTTCTTGTTAATCTGAAGGAATTTTGTAAATTCCAAAATTTAAGTAGGCTTCCTTTTAAAGTATCATTTGAAAAAAAAATAATCTTTGCCTTTCCTACTAAATTTAAACTTTTTACATATCCTACTTCATTTAAAAATCTACTATCCTTAGAGCAATCTCTATTATCACCCATTAAAAAAAAGTGATTTTCTGGAACAATATATCTTTTAGTATTTTGTAACGTCCCTTCAGTATTGTATGTTGCTAAATGTTGTACTCCGTTTGGCAATGTTTCCAAGAATGTTTTTGTATTTAATGTAAAATTTCCACATCTTATAGGTTCAGAAATTTCTGTTAAAGTTCTAGTAACTGCTCTATCGTTAATATAAAGTTCACCTTTAATAAATTGAATTGTATCACCTGGAAGTCCAATTAATCTTTTAATATAATCCGTTCTATTATCTAGGGGTGTTTTGAATACAACTAGATCACCTTGTTTTGGTTCTTTTGAAAAAAAACGATAATTACTGAAATTTGGACTAAAAGGGAAAGAATGTTTGCTATAGCCGTAAGAATATTTTGTTACAAAAATTCTATCACCTACGAGTAAAGTAGGTTCCATTGAAGAAGATGGAATATAAAAAGGTTGAATAATAAGAGATCTTATCAAAACTGCTATTATTAATGCGCCAATTAAGGTCTTAAGATTGTCAACTATTATATTTAATGTCTTATTTTTCATTTTGATATTGTAACAAATGATACTGCGTAATCTTTTTCATCAGATAAAGAAAGTGAAATTTTAAATTTTTTTCCTTTTAGCTTTTTTTCAACATTTTTTTTTGTTTGACTAATTAATTTTATAAAAGGCTTCCCATTTTTTTCATTAAGAATAATTATTTCATTAAAATTGATGCCTTTAGAAATTCCTGTTCCTAATGCTTTTGCAAAAGCCTCTTTAGCGGAGAATCGTTTAGCAAAACAATTGGCGGAATTTTTTATTCTAGAACATCTTAAAATTTCATCTGTGCTAAATATTCTTTTTAAAAATAGTTGATTTTTTAAAGATTTTTTAATTCTTTTTATTTTTACAATATCAGTGCCAATACCAAATATTTTCATCTTCAAATAATTTTCTTAAATTTCTTAATTGATTTTTCCAATCCAACAAATATTGATTCACCAACTAAGAAATGACCAATATTAAACTCACTAATTCCTTTTACTTTACTTAATATTTTAGCGGATTTATATGTGAGTCCATGGCCTGCATGAACTTCTAGACCTAAACTATTTCCTAATGAGACAGCAGCTTGAATTCGCTTAATTTCATTATTATAATTTTTTCCTTCGTTTATCAGATTACAAAATCTTCCAGTATGTATTTCTATACAATCTGCATTTAGACTTTTTGACACTCTTATGTCTTTTAAACTTGGTTCTACAAATAGACTTAACCTCGATTTATTCTTTTTTAAACCAGAAATAATTTTTTTTAAAAAGTTACTCTTATATTTTAAATTTAATCCTCCTTCAGTAGTAATTTCTTGTCTTTTTTCAGGAACTATACAAATAAAATTTGGCTTACTTTTTAAAGCAATTTTATACATTTCATTTGTTGCTGCGATCTCAAGATTCAAAGGAATTCTTAACTTTGACTTTATTTGTTTTAAATCTATTTCGTTTATATGTCGCCTATCCTCTCGCAGATGAATAGTGACTGAGTCTGCCCCGCTTTTTTGAGCTAACAAGGCAGCCCTTAAGGGGCTCGGATAATTTTCTCCTCTAGCATTTCTTACAGTTGCTACGTGATCAATATTAACACCAAGTCTAATTTTGGTCATTAAATTTTTCTACTTCCAGGTTTAATAGCTTTAATATCAGATAAATTTTTTGGCAAATTGTTATCTGTGTACGTTGGGATATTAATTACTACCTGTGAAACAATTTTATTTTTAATGGATGATTTTCCATTAGATCTATCAATCAGACACGCATAGCCTACTATAATAGCGCCAGACTCTTCTACTAATTTTGCACACTCTAGGCTTGATTTTCCGGTAGTAATTACATCTTCCACTATTAAAACTTTTTGGTTCTTATTAATATTAAAACCTCTTCTAAGTTTAAACTCACCATTTACCCTTTCTGAAAAAATTGTAGTCTTTTTTAATTGTCTACCAACCTCATAGCCAATAATAATTCCTCCCATTGCTGGAGACAAAATTAAATCAATATCTTTAAATTCATTTTTTACTTTATCAACAAGCGAAGAACAGATTTTTTCTGCTTTTTCAGGTTTGCTCATTAATTGTGCACATTGAACATATTTCGGGCTGTGTAAACCTGAAGATAAGATAAAATGTCCTTCTAAAAGTGCGTTAGTTTCTTTTAAAATTTTCAAAGATTCTTCTAATGAAAGCATTTTTTTTCTGTTTATGTCGAATTATTTTAAATCT
>MDSV01127755.1_pt1 | contig 23755 bp, 19 predicted proteins | sample 810851 | NCBI WGS metagenome assembly MDSV01 (sample SAMN05326640, study PRJNA326480) | marine metagenome | isolation source: seawater | place: Atlantic Ocean: North East | collected 2012 | reverse complement strand
ACCCTCTGAGAGTTATTGGGGCTGTAGCTCAGTTGGCTAGAGCACCTGCTTTGCAAGCAGGGGGTCGTCGGTTCGATTCCGATCAGCTCCACAAATAAAACCCCACAAACTCTGCCACTGTGTGGTCAGGTTCTAGCGGACTGTGATTGGTTAACCGGGCAGGGCCCACAGCTATGAGGCGATGGCCGAGAACGAATGGTCGCGCCGATAGTTGAAAGGTCGCTGCAATCCACTTCATGGCTCGGCTGAATCATTGTCCGATAGCTTTTTGATGTTTGGGAAGGGCTTTGGTATTGAGACCCGTAGAGTGCGTTTGATCTCAGCGTGTGCGGCTGCATTGCGCTGGGATCACTGAAGACCCTCACTCGATGATCTCATTCATCTGACGGTGAGGGTTTTCATTTTTTGTGAACCATCTCACTGGTGTGGTCATTCGCCGAAAAATGGGGTAGTAAGCGCAGGTTGAAAAGGCCCAGTGTCTCAGGCTTCGCGAATTCATCCAAGCATGATCGGTATCTAGAGCTTGGTGAGACACAGAGGACATCGGTGCCCCCGAAATAGCCTCTTCCCGTCTCTTTGCTGGACATCGGGCATTGCCCCTCCATTAGCAACTAATTTCTGTGGTCAAGACATCGGGAGACACCATGAGGGTCGGAGCAACGATATTTTGTCAGAACTATGCCGACTGGGATCGTTACGAAGCGGCGGAGCGAGGCGAGCACGTTCCTGTTCGACCTGAGACAGAGGATCGGTCAATCTTCTACGAAGAAATTGAGATAGCAAAGCTTGCCGACAGCTCAGGGTTCGACAGCGTGTGGACCATCGAACACCACTTCACGCCGTACACCATGGTCACGAATCCTTTGCAGTTGCTCACCTATCTGGCGGGCGTCACCGAGAACGTTGACCTGGGCACCATGGTGATTGTTTTGCCCTGGCACAATCCGGTTCGGGTTGCCGAGGACATCGCCATGCTCGATGCGCTTTTGGGTGATCGACAAATCATCGCTGGTGTTGGACGTGGCTTGGGTCGACGTGAGTACGGCGGTCTCGGCGTCGACCAGAACGAAGCCCGAGGTCGGTTCGATGAAAGTATCCACATTCTTCGCGAACTTTTGAGTACCGGAACTTGCACGTTCCATGGCGAGCACTTCCAAGTTGACGCTGTGGAGCTTCGCCCGCAGTTGGCGAGCGACCTCTCCGATGCCCTGTATTGCGCCGCAGGTTCACCTGAGACAATGGCCGTCATCGCGAGAAACGATGTGAAGCCCCTCATGATTCCCACTGTCAGTCTTGACCTTACGTTGCAAGGCGCTCGAGAGTTCATGCGCCTGCGAAGCGAAGCCGGACTCCCTCCGACTGACACCAAACTGGCGTTATGGGTCTACTGCGCTGAATCAGAAAGTGAGGCACGGGCTGGGGCAGAGTTATACATGCGAGAATACGCTGATAGTGCGCTACGACACTACGAGATGACGGGTACTCATTTCGACGGTATCAGCGGCTATGAGGGGTACGCCCAACGGGCGGCAGCACTGCGGTCCGATCCCACACCATTCCTTGATGGGTTCTTTGCTCGTCATCCTTGGGGTACTCCCGAGATGGTGGTAGAGAAGATCAGCGAGTTGGCGGAACAATTCGGTACTTCTGAAATCATGGGTGTGTTTCGCTACGGGGGAATGGGTCACGCCGAGGCGGCGAGGAGCATGACGTTATTCGCCGAGGAAGTCCTCCCCGAAGTTCAACGGCTCGACCCCGCGCCCATGAGCCTCACCTCGGTGACGTGATTAGTTGCAGTCTTCTAACACCGAAGAAGTAGGGGAGTGGGACGTGCCCGGCTCGGGCCGTAAACCTTCTGCATCAGCTTGTTTGAGTGAGGTCGACCAGCAGCGTGTGGTGGTCAACGATGCGAGGCGTGGTTTGGTAGTCGTATCCTGAAGAGATGTTGGAAATCGAAGCGATCGCTATCGTCAACTGGACACCGAGCGATGTTTCTATCCGCTAGCGACTCTGCTTCGTGGGACCGCGATGGTTTCTTTCTCGTTAAAGGGTTTTCGTCCCCTGAAACCTGCGCCGCCATGTTGCAGCGAGCGATCGATTTGGCGCGAGAAGCCAACGGTCGCGGTGTAGCTGGCGCGGCCATTGTGCATCCGGAACGGAATTTGGCCGAATCAGTGGGCCCTGAGGCTCGGGCCGAGGAACGCGTGTCGAAGGTCTTCAAGATCCACCGAGATTCCGTATTCCACGAATTTGCGATCCAGCCTGACCTTGTCGCGGCAGTGGAACATCTGCTCGGCACCAACATTGACTGTTTCTTGTCCCAATTTATTTTCAAGAACCCCGGCGCCTGGGGTCAACCGTGGCACCAAGATGCCTTCTATTTTCCCTTCGACCGTGGACCACAGATCGGTGTGTGGCTCGCTGTGACCGAAGCAACGCTCACTAATGGATGCCTACACGTGGTGCCCGGTTCACATCTCGAACCAGTCCATGAGCACCTTCTAGATCGACGACCAGATGCCAACCAGGGGTACGTGGAAATTCTCGACCACGACATGTCAGCGGAGACGCCCGTCATTATGGAGGCGGGCGACTTACTCGTCTTTCACAGTCACTTGATGCATCGATCTAAGGACAATAACTCCAGCCAAATTCGGGCAGCGATGGTTTACCACTACGCGGAACGAGGAACAACAGACATGGCGGAAAGTCCGGCAGTCATCAACGACTGGATGCCAGTCGGCGAAAGACCAGTTCGGTGACCACCCCTCGGTTGCATCCGTTGAATGGTTCCTTTGTATGGCAGTCATCGCCCCTTGCAAGGCGTGCCACAACCGCTGACCAGGTCGCCCAGTTCGAGGAAGACGGGTTCTTTTTATTGAAAGACGCCTTCGACGCCGAACAGATCACCGGCCTCATTAAAGAGATCGACCCTTTCGAACAAGAGGATGAAAGGTTTTTACGCACACAACCTGGTGGGAAAGTGTTTATTTCTAAAGCCGATGCCATCACCTTCACCAAACATCTCGTAAAACGATCGCTCAAATTACGTCGGTTCAGCACGGCCGAACCCCTCATTGGCCTTTGTCACGACCTCATTGGCCCCGATGTTCGTCTCTATTGGGAACAGGCGGTCTATAAGAAACCCGGCAACCCAGAGGAATTTCCATTTCATCAAGACAACGGGTACACCTATCTCGAGCCGCAGCAGTACCTGACATGTTGGATTGCTCTAACCGATGCTGACGAAAACAACGGATGTCCGTGGGTGATTCCGGGAGTACATCGCCACGGCACCCTTGCCCACGAGATGACCCCTTTGGGATGGTGTTGTGCGCCCTCTTCCAGCAAGGCGATTCCTGTTCCCGCTGCAGCTGGGGATATCGTTGTTTTCTCGTCACTCACACCTCACCGAACTGGACCAAACCTCACCAGAGATGTGCGTAAGAGTTATATCGTTCAATACGCGCCCGATGGAGCAGTGCACCGAACCGAGGATCAGGCGCCGGCGCTCCAAAATGATTACGAGCGGCAATACCTGGTGTTGAGGAACGGTCAAAGTGTCAACATCGATTGAGGCTGATGGTGCGCAATCCCGATCGACTTGGCCGTTGACCCACTCTTTGCGTTTTCACGAAGCTCCAACTTCTCAGCTCGGATAATGAAATTTGCCGGGACGAGGGTACGTCCATACGCCAAGTCGTATACGTCTTGGCGTTTAGCGTCGGTCACTCCGTGCAGCAGAAAGATCTCAATTTGGTTGTTCATTGGGACACTCCCTTGGTGTTCACATGGATGTCGCAACTAATTGGTTTGTCCTGCGAATAATCAGTGCTTCAGATGGAAGTACGCTCGCCTCGTGACAAAAGCCACCTTTAACCTCCACGCTCGTCATCATGCTGGACCGGTTGACTCCAGAATCTTTGGCGGCTTCCTGGAACACATGGGGCGTGCTGTCTATGAAGGGGTGTATGAACCAACGTCGGCTCATGCTGACGAGTTTGGATGTCGGACAGACGTGCTAGCCGCTTTAGATGAACTTGATTTCACCGTCATGCGTTACCCAGGTGGCAACTTTGTATCTAATTACCACTGGAGAGATGGCGTTGGACCTGTTGAGAACCGCCCCACTCGTAGGGAGTTGGCGTGGGGGACAATAGAACCGAACAGCTTTGGTACCAACGAGTTCTTGTCTCTATGTGACAGAACTGGGTGGTCGCCAATGTTCGCTGTGAATTTAGGTACAGGATCACCCGAAGAAGCAGCAGATTGGGTCGAATACACCAATGGTCAATTAAAGACAGCTATTACCAACCAACGCGAGCTCGATCAATCCTCAAATACGTCAAAGGTTCCACTGTGGTGCCTCGGGAACGAAATGGACGGGCCATGGCAGATCGGGCATCTGTCAGCGGCCGAATACGGGACCAAAGCCCGTCAAGCAGCTCACATGATGAAACTGGTTGATCCATCTATCGAGCTGGTGGTGTCAGGGACATCGCTGCCCGACAACTCGACCTATCTCAACTGGGACAGAGAAGCCCTGGAAGCCGTTGGCGGCTTCGCCGACTACCTATCCACTCACAGGTATTTGGACAACTACTCCGGTGACACTGCAGCATTTTTGACCTCTGGCGTGGCGATCGATCAACAAATCGCAGAAATTGATTCTGTATGTCGATATGTCGCAGGCAAACGGCGCTCATCGAAGCGACCATTTATAGCGTTTGACGAATGGAACGTCTGGTACCGCACTCGGAATAGAGATGGTATGTGGGCTGGTGGAAATTTCCCCGCTCACCTAGTCGAGGAGGTGTATGACCTCCAAGATGCACTTGTATGTGCCCAGTTCTTGATGAGTTTCATCCGAAACGCCGACGTGGTGAAAATTGCCAACATCGCCCAGATTGTGAACGTCATAGCGCCTGTTCTTACCGATGGTGATCATTTGCTGCGGCAGACCATTTTTGAAGCATTAGCGATGTTTGTGAATCGTCGAAAAGGCCGGTCACTGCATCTGGGTTACGAAGGGTCGACTGTGGGGTCTCCAGATTTTGGAGACGTCGCAATGGTAGATGGGGCAGCCATATTGAACGACAACAGCGAGTTGTACGTCTATGCAGTGAACCGCTCAGTCGATTGCACCGTGGATTTAACAATCAATCTGTCCGGGGCACATCTCCAGACTGTTTCTAGCGAGATTTTGCATCATCCAACCCCGTCAACGCAGAACACATGGGACAAACCGGATGCCGTGCAGCGGAGTGCGTTTGAAACATCAGATAATGACGCTCCGTTGGCGCAACTTCCTCCACACTGCTTCTTCGCCGCCACGTTCAAAGTGACGTGAAAAGACCGTTCCGACCACGGTTCGCCGCACATCATTGAGCTTTGGGAAGAACAACGAATACGAACGCGATGTAGTGAAGTGACGCGGCTGCCACCGTGAACGTGTGAAAGATTTCGTGAAAGCCAAACTTGTGTGGCCAAGGGTTAGGTCTTTGCGTAGCAAATATCACAGCGCCAGCCGTGTACAGCATTCCTCCAGAAAGAAAAAGAATGAACCCCACCACTCCAAGTTGTTGCCACGCATCCTTGATGACCGCGAGCAAACACCAGCCAACGATTAAATACGGGGCTGTAACAACCCATTGGGGAGAATGAGAGAATCGAATGCGTATTAACGCACCCAAAAAGGCGCCACTCCACACCATGACTAACACCAACTTCGCGGCCCAAGGGGACAGTACGAAGGCTGCCACCGGTGTGTAAGTAGCTGCGATAGCAAGAAAAATCGTTACGTGATCAAACTTTTGGAGTCGTCGATGGTTGACAGGACCCCAATTAACCCTGTGGTACAAGGCCGATACTCCGAACAAGGCAACTATCGACAGTGTGTAAAGACCTGTGACCAGCCGTGGCCATACCCCTGGGGCTGAGACAACCACAATCGGGGCAAGCGTAACCGACGCCATAAAAGCAGCCCGATGTGACACTCCCCGAAATAGAGGTTTGCTGTCAGTGGTGGTCAATGGTGATCCGTGAAGTTGTTAGTTGGGTAACTAAGGCTTTGGGTTGGCTTGCCCTTAGGTAGGAAGTCCATAGTTGGTGAAATGACTCAATTTCGGAAATCCCGAATAGAGGAACCTCATCTTATGGCGTGGAATTACGGGCACTGGGCCTTAGCGTCTTTCAACGGATTGGTCTATGAATAAGTCGCAACATTTCCTCTACAAATGGCAACTGCTGGCGTTGGCAAGCTGGTTGAGATGTGGCCGGCGCGGAATAATTGAAGCTGTCACCGGGGCCGGAAAAACAAATGTTGCCATGCAAGCGGCAGCTGATGCTCACAGACGTGGCCTGTTTGTGCTGGTCGTTGTTCCTAGCCGTGTCCTTATGGAGCAATGGTCTGAAAGCCTTAAGAAAGCTTTGCCCCACTGCGTCATTGGACGATTAGGAGACAGTTTTAGTGACAGGGCGGACGATTGTGATGTGTTGGTGACGACTCGACACTCTGCCAGCGCAAAGAAACCGTTGCCGCCAGGAGATCTTGGGGGTCTTTTGATTGCTGATGAATGCCATGGGTTTGGAGGAGCGACCTTGCGCAAATCACTCATTCATGAATATGAAGAACGTTTGGGGTTAACAGCGACACTTGAAAGATCAGACGACGCCGTCGAGAAAACTCTTGTCCCCTATTTTGGTGGCGTTTGTTATAAATACGATTTTGGTCAGGCCATTGCCGACGGGGTGTGCGCTCAACCGAGAGTCGCGTTTGTAGCAGTTCCTTTAGCCAAAGAAGAACGAGACGAATACGACTTGATGGAGGCAGAATTAGTCGCTGCTCGACAAACATTGAGGGCCATTCCCAATATGCCTCAAGATCCTTTCGGTGCCTTCTTAGCTGCAGTCAGCTATTTGTCAGAAAATGATGCTGGGCCTAATGGGAAAGCCGCATCCACATATCTGGATTCCTTTTCAAAACGACGTGAGATAGTTGCCACAAGTCGTTCAAAATATGAAGTCCTATCAAACTTTTCGTCGGTAATCCTAAAGGCGTCGGGCGCCCTCATTTTCACTCAAACAGTAAAGGCCGCCAACCACGCCATCAATCGGTTAGATCCGCTGCTGGGCATTGAAATTATCACCGGAGATACTGCCCGTTTGGAAAGAGAAACCATCTTGAATGACCTTCGCGACGGAAAGCTGGATGCGGTAGCAGCACCTCGGGTTCTTGATGAAGGTATTGATGTTCCCGACGCCAATCTTGGTGTCGTTGTTAATGCAAGCCGAACGCGAAGGCAGATGATTCAGCGAATGGGACGGATTCTGCGCCTAAAGCAGCGCGGTGTCGGGGCCCGATTCGTTGTGTTGTATGCGAGTGACACCCTGGAGGACCCGACAGCATCTGAACGTGATGGGTTCATGGAGGAAATAGAGGACATCAGTGAGTCGGCTCGTATTTTCGGGATAGGTGAACAAACCGAACTTGTTGAATTTCTCAATTATTCCGGACCGGACGAGCCAATCGTCCCGGAGAAAATTGGTCCTATGAGTTCGGTCGAGGAGATCCCAGACAACCTTGATTCCATAGATCAGTACGCATGGTTGAGTTTTTTAGGTTGGTCAGAAGAGACCGATGCTCATAGAGAAGCATGGGACAACCCTCCGTCCTTGACACCAGACCCCTTGTACCTCGACTTCGACGTGTTGGAACTCCCCGAGATAATGCGGCAAAAGGTTTCCCCAAAAAAGGAAGCCAGGTTGTCGACTGGTGAACAACCGGTCACGATGAGCAAGGTAGACGGGAATTTTGTGCTCCGATGTACTGGATGCGGAGCTGCGTCTGAACCGACTCCCTTTCGTTGGAAAGCACTGGAAGCTACCGTTGAATGCAGCTGCCTTTGGTAGTCAAACTTTGCGGGGGATACACCAAACTGGGGGAGTCTCAGGCATGAAACAAAACGCAGTGGACTAAGTAGTTTCAACGCTTAGTTTTGAAGTCGTGAGTAAACGAGTCTGGCGCTGGATCTTTTTGATTGTTCTCGTTGCCTATGTCTGGGCGGCGTGGAGAGCAATTCTCTGACCTGAGCCGAGACCCAATTAAGTGAGATCTCGTGTCTGCACACAGAGGGATTAAATTCTTGTATGAGTGGACGAACACGCAAATAGCGTTTTGACATAGTGGGGTTTGTGAAGGGGCACTGAATGATTCGCACAGAGGAAGACGGGGCGGTGGTAAGTGTGATCTTGGACGCGCCTGAGGTGAAAAACGCGTTTAACGCCAGCATGATCGCTGACCTAAGTTCAGCAATTTCTGATGCTGCCCGAGCCGAGAGCTGTCGCTGTCTTCTCATCACTGGTGCAAATGGCACCTTTTGTGCAGGGCGCGACCTCAGTGAGCAAGTCGACTCCAGTTTGGATGCGATATTGAAACGCGAAAGCCAATGGGAAGAGATCTTTCAACAATTACGACAATTCCCAAAGCTTTCTGTCGCAGTGGTAGAGGGATATGCAGTGGCAGGTGGCTTCACACTCGCTATGGGCTGCGATTTCGTCATTTCAGATAGCAAGGCTGTGTTCGGAGCATTTGAAATGCGAAATGGATTTCCAGCGGCGGTCAACACTCCTTTATTAGCGAAACTTGTCGCGCCGAGACTTGCTTTGGAGTGGGCACTCCTCGGCGAGGCTATTTCGGCGCGACGGCTCTACGAGATGGGTCTCATAAATCGACTGGCCGAAGACCCTGAAGAGTTGTCTGAAGTTGCAAACACCTTCATTTCGCACTTGACCACCCTTAACCCGACAGCGGTTAGGGCAGCGAAAGAAATCCATCATGCGGCTAGAAATATGCCGCTGGCGGACGCTCTTGTTATGGGTGCTCAGCAGAATTCTCTGATATCGGCTTCCGGTTGGCTTACCGAAGGTATGAAAAAATACTCAGGGACCAGGCGAGAGAAATAAACAGATCCGGACCTCGTGTTTCGGCTATTCGTTTGGGTGGATTTGGGTGCCCGCCATACCGTTTACTACCGCAGTCAAGTCGTTCAAAGCGCCGATGGCAGCGGTCCCTCCGGTTGCATCAATAAATTGCAGAACCGAGAGGATCTTTGGTGCCATTGAACCCTCTGGAAACTCACCATTTTGTAATAGCGCCCTGAGATCTTGAGTGCTGATAGAGCGAATTAGCTCTTCAGTATCGGTTTTGTAATTGGTCTTGATGCCGTCAACATCTGTGACAATCACCATGCGTGTGGCCGCAATCTGCTCAGCCAACAATGCTGTGCATAAATCTTTGTCCACTACAGCTTCCACTCCTCTGAGGGTGCTGTCTTCTCTGACCATTGGGATCCCGCCCCCACCGCAAGCCACCACGACCACATCTAAGTTGAGGAGCGATTCGATAACCGGAATGTCAAGTATTTCAATTGGAGGAGGAGAAGGGACCAAGCGCCGTGTTCCGTCGTCGCGTGGCCGTCCTATTGGTTTAACAGGTGAATTGAAACTTGGGTCTTCAGGACTCACTTCTACTCGGGTCACGACGCTCGTAACCTGCCGGGACAATGACCTTCGTTGTAGCTCCGATTCAATTTCAGTCACCAGAGTGAACCCAATTGTGGCTTGTGTTTGAGCGACACACCAATCGAGTGGCATAGCGGGCACGAAGCTCGCTGAAAGTTCATTTTTTAGAAGCAAGTTGCCAACTTGGGGACCGTTCCCGTGGGTAATTACAGGTTCGTATCCGTTCGAAATGAGATCAACGATGCTCTCAGCAGCAAGCGCAATGTTGGCTGTCTGTTCTTTCGCGCTGTAGTCCCCGTCGCTGGGCGCAATCGCGTTGCCGCCTAGTGCAACCACTACGCGTCGATGGGATTCGTCATTAGTGTTCACTGGCCCACACCAAGTAACCCGCCTCGCTCATAAAGGCTACTATCGATGCGATGCCGACGCTCGCAGTTACCGGAGCCCAAGGTAAAACCGGGCAAGCTGTTATACGGGCTTGCGGTGAAGCGTGGAACATTCGGGCGTTGGCGCGCAACAAACAACAAGCGCAGAACTTGGAGGCCTTGGGTTGCGACGTTGTTGTTGGGGATATGACTGAAAATCTGACGTTACGAGAGCTGTTTAAAGACGCGCATTCCGCATATCACATTTGCCCTAACTTCCACGAAAGAGAAGTCGAAATTGGCACTGCATTGGCTTCCCAAGCGAGAGAATTAGAACACTTGGTCTACCACTCCGTTTTGCATCCGCAGACGCAGAAAATGCCGCACCACTGGAGAAAATTACTAGTCGAAGAAATATTGCTAGAAGCCAAACCCCTCAGTGTCACATTTGCTAGATCCGCTCCGTATGTCCAAAATCTGAAGCCCTATATTGAATCCGCACTGGTGAACGGGGAACTTGTATTGCCATATTCAGTTCACGCCCAAACAGCAATGATTGATCTTGTGGACGTAGGTCGAGCAGCGAACGTGCTTCTTGGTGGAGAGATAGAAGCAGGTTCTGGTTGGGACCTTTGCGGAGTTGGCTCGATCAGTCACCAGGAGATTGCCGATATGTTGACCTCACTAACAGGGGATGTGGTCAAAGCTCATGAAAGACCCGCACCGGCGGACACTCCTAAAGAAATACAGATGATGTTCGACTATATGGACCAATATGGTTTGCAAGGTTCGACGGCGCAGCTTCGTGCTTTAGTAGGAGAATTGACACCAATCGAAACGACCGTGCAACGATTAATTGATGAAATTAAGGGCGCAGAGTTGTGAAGCCACCGCCGTTTAGTTATCACCCTGCTGCTTCGGTAGAGGAGGCTGTACAGCTTCTCTCTGAACTTGAAGACGCCAAGATACTTGCTGGGGGTCAAAGTCTCATACCCCTTATGAACTTCCGGCTCGCGACCCCGACGCATCTGATAGATATCTCCGGTCTCGCCGAACTCAGCGAAATCAAAGCAAATGAAAATGAAGTAGAAATTGGTGCCTCCGTCACTCACAGCCAAGTGCTTCAAAGTGAACAAGTTGAGTCCGAGCTGCCCCTCCTTGCGGAGGCCGAGAGGCTCATCGCTCACGAAGTAATTCGAAATCGTGGCACCCTGTGTGGATCTTTAGCGCATGCCGATCCAGCAGGAGAGATGACAGCTGTGATCAGCGTCCTGAATGGGAAAGTCCAGACAGCCTCAGTATCTGGCGGTCGGACCATTGAAGCCACAGACTTATTCGAAGGCCCATTGCAATCGTCATTAAGAGAAGACGAGCTCCTTATCTCCGCAATTTTTCCGAAACTGGGCCCACGGACAGTCAGTTCATTTCGCGAAGTAGCTAGAAGACACGGCGATTACGCCGTGGCTGGGGCTGTGAGCGTTGTCGAATATGACAGTAACGACCAAGTCCACTCTGCGCGAGCAGCCTTTCTTTCGGTCGGCCCCGTACCAACCTTGGTTAGTTTCGATGATTTGTTGAGAGGTAACAGAATCGAAGATGTTGGGCACAGCGAGGTTTACAATTTTTTGAGTTCCCAATTGGAACCCCACGGTGATCTTCAGGCATCTGCCGATTATCGGCGGCACTTAGCCGCTGAGATGGGTTGGGCATCGTTGGAAGCATGCACATGAACGCCGAACAATCTTACGAAATCAGGCTGAAAGTAAATGGTGAGACACAGCAAATCACTGCTCCGGCGCGAAGGCTTTTGTCAGATGCACTAAGAGGTGAATTGGGTTTGACCGGGACACATGTCGGATGTGAGCACGGTGTCTGTGGTTGTTGCACGGTACTTGTTGACGGTGCCCCGGTTCGTTCCTGCCTGACTTTCGCGGTTGCTGTTCAAGACAGGGAAATTCGAACAGTCGAAGGGTTAGCTGCTGACGACGGCGAATTGCATCCTGTTCAGGAAGCTTTTAAAGAATGCCATGGTCTGCAATGCGGATTTTGTACACCGGGCTTCCTCATGACGGCGTGTGCATTGATTGAGCAAAATGATGACCCCACCGAGGAAGAGATCACCGAGGCCATCGCAGGCAACTTGTGTCGCTGCACTGGCTATCAAAATATACGTACTGCAGTCAGATATGCCGCTGAGATTTCCAGGTCGGACAAGACATGACGCCACAGAGCTTTGGTAAAGCGATTCGCCGAACCGAGGATGAGCGGCTGGTAAGAGGCCGTGGTTCGTTTACAGATGATGCGGGGTCAGCAGGTCTTTCGTTAACCATGGTTAGATCCCCGTATGCCAATGCGCGAATACTTTCCATTGATATTTCAGAAGCATGCGAAGTCGAAGGTGTCCGGGCGGTTCTGACCTACAGCGATTTACCGGGCCGTCTGGTTGAACCACTACCTCTGTTGATCCCTCACCCATCGCTGGTAGCTCCCAGAACGCAATACATCCTCGCTAAGGAACATGTTCGCTATGTAGGTGAGGCGGTAGTGGCGATCTTCGCAACAGATCGCTACGTGGGCGAAGATGCAGCGGAACGAGTGATTGTCGAATATGAGCCGGGAGAGGCAATTGTTGGGATTGACGCGGCTCTTGGCGCAAATTTAGTGCACGACGATGTGCCAGGAAATGTTGCAGCTGACCATGCTGAGCACGTAGGGGACGTGGATCAGGCATTGGTCGAGGCTCCGCATGTACTTGAACTAAATCTCGACATGGAACGGAGCATGGGCAGTTCCCTAGAGGGCAGAGCAAGTCATGCAACATGGGATCGACACGGCCGAAAACTACGTATTCAAAATGCCACCCAGACCCCAACGAGTGTCCGCTTTGCCGTAGCAAATATTCTCGAGATTCCCGATGAGCAAGTTGACGTGTTTGCGATTGATGTGGGTGGAGGCTTCGGCACAAAAGTCATTCATCCTTGGCCCGAAGACATCCTTACCGCATGGGGTGCAATCGAATACGAGTGCCCAGTCAAGTTCACCGAAGACCGCGTTGAGCATTTCATCTCCTCGTCACATGAAAGAGCTCAGCGGCACCAGATCAAGGTTGGATTTGATGAAGAGGGACGAATCCTGGGGTTAGATGTGGACTTCGTCCACGACAACGGTGCCTACACCCCTTATGGGATGATCGCCCCACTGATCACAGCCACTCAATTACCGGGACCCTACAAGCTGCCGAACTACCGAGTTCGGTTCAGAAGTGTTTATACGAACACGGTTCAGGTGACCCCTTATCGAGGGGCTGCCCGTCCTCACGCAGTGTTCTCAATGGAGCGAACTATCGACCGGATCGCAGCATTTCTGGAGATTGATCGCGCGGAGTTAAGGAGACGTAACTTCATACAACCCGACGAATTTCCTTACGACTTGGGCATGATCTTCCAAGACGGTCGTCCAGCCATCTACGACTCAGGTAATTATCCGGAACTTTTAGAGAAAGTTTTGGCAATGATTGACTGGGACGATTTCTCTGAACGACGTTCCCAAACACCACCGGGTCGGCGTCGCGGTATTGGTGTGGCGTGTTACGTCGAAGGCACCGGACTCGGCCCTTACGAAGGAGGCCATGTTCGGGTAGAGACCGGGGGAAAGGTTCAAGTATCTACCGGACTTGCCTCAAGTGGCCAGGGTCACCACACTGTTTTTGCCCAGATTGTCTCTGACGAATTGGGTGTTCCCTTTGAAGATGTCGAAGTGGTTACCGGCGACACTCGACGCTTTCAATACGCGGTTGGCACCTTTGCTTCGCGAGCTGCGGTAATGAGCGGTAACGCTGTTGCTGAAGCAGCGCGGCTTGTGAAAGAGAAAGCGATCCAGATAGCAGCAGATGCACTTGAAGCGAATCCTGACGACCTCGAGATTGTTGATGCTCAAGTGCAGGTCAAAGGAACGCCAGCTCGAGGCATACCTCTCGCTCAAGTAGCGGTCTTAGCGAACCCCCTCCGGTACTCGTTTAGCGAAGCGGCGCGAGCAGCGACCCAATTCGCAGGTGCGGGGGACCCAGATGAACCACCTATTAAGCCGGGAGAAGATCCCGGTCTCGAAGCGACTGGTTGGTATTCCCCAATCCGTGCCACCTTTGCAAGCGGGGCTCATGCGGTAGAAGTTGAGGTAGATACCGCTACCTCAGAAGTAGAGATCCTGCGCTACTGCGTAGTTCATGATTGTGGACGATTGATTAACCCACTAATCGTCGAAGGCCAAATCCATGGTGGGGTTGCGCAAGGGATAGCGGGAGCTCTCTATGAAAAGATGGCTTACGACGAAGATGGGAATCTTCAGAACGCGTCTTTTATGGACTTTCTGATGCCCTATTGCACTGAGATTCCTGAAGTCGAAATCGATCATTTGGAGACTCCCAGTCCCTTGAATCCACTGGGGATAAAAGGGGCGGGGGAGGCTGGTGTGATCCCAGTTTCTGCGGTCATCGCAGCGGCGGTCGAAGATGCTGAAGGATTTCAAATCAACCACATGCCGTTATTCCCCTCCGAACTCCATGAAATGCGCTTGAGGAATGCGGAAGTGTCTCAATAATTAAGTTCGGATTGAGGAGTCTGTGCGACAGTTGAGGTTGCTTGCCGAATAGTTCCCGATTCGTTGTGTGAAATTTGAAAACTTGGGCGCACCAGTACTGCTCAAATTAAGATGCCGGACGGAATAAGGAACCTACTTTGAGAGGAAGGTGCGTAGCATGCCGTTCGCTGCTCACAAGGTGCTACTCGGAGGGGTTTCAGATTCGAGTGGTCTTGAAGCCCTGATATCGGACGGGCAAATCAACCCCGATCATGTGATTGCTGTTGTCGGCAAAACAGAAGGCAACGGGGGAGTTAATGACTACACCAGAATTTTGGCAGACCAAGCTTTTCGCTCCACGCTTTTGAGCTCTGGTAGTCGCTCAACTCCAGAAGTTGAGCAAATCCCAATGGCTTGGTCTGGAGGGACTGATGGTGTGCTGTGCCCCAACGCCGTAATTTTCACCCAAGATGGGATAACCCAAGAGGGCGACGGCCCTCCTCGACTTTCAGTCGGGATTTCAATGAGTGATCCGATACAGCCTGAGGACATAGGTAGACCGACGATGGTCAATGTGATCGCTGATGGTGTACGCGTTGCAATGGACCAGGCAGGTATCTCAAATCCCGAGGATGTCCATTTTGTTCAGACCAAGACTCCTCTCTTAACCATGGAATCGATAAATGATGCTGCCCGTCGCGGCAAGACAGTATTCACCCATGAGCCTCTGGAATCGATGGCTATTTCTAATGGGACGGCGGCACTTGGAATAGCGGTTGCCCTCGGTGAAATAGATATGCCCGAAGCTGAGCAGATTGGACACGATCTTGACTTGTACTGCACGGTGGCGTCCTGCTCGTCTGGAGTTGAATTGGACTGTGGTCAAATCGTGGTCGTCGGAAACGCCGCCGGGGCAGGCGGAAGATTTCGAGTCGGTCACTCAGTAATGAAAGACGCGATTGACTCCGGGGGTGTTTATGAAGCGATCCGTAACGCAGGGCTCCCCATTTCCGGGAACTCTCTACCGAAGGATCTTCCCGGTAACATCGTCCAAATTTTTGCTAAGGCCGAAGCTGACCCTCGAGGGATGCTTCGCGGCTATCGCCAAGTAATGCTCAACGACTCCGACGTCCACCATCATCGGCAAATAAAGGCCGCTGTTGGAGGAGTTATAGCAGCTGCTGTAGAAGACCCAGCTGTCTTTGTGTCGGTTGCCGCGCTGCACCAGGGCCCCCCAGGCGGCGGTCCGGTCGCAGCCCTTGTGGAGTTATTTGATGACTGATGTAGCCGCAGCGAGTCTGGTGTTGCGAGACGCTTCTCCCGACACCATCGTGATTCTCGAACCCCGCGATGGTCATCAGTTCCCCAATGGAGTTGTTGCCGAATCTGAAGTGGAACTGCCAATAGTGGCCCGGAGGTGGTGGAACCCCACCTGTCCGATATCGAAATTTGACCAGAAGTTGGTCGACCAATTTTTGTCTCTGACCCAGTTCCCTAAACTCCCATCGCGACCTGAGGCTTGCGTTGGATGGGGCCCAGGTCTGACACCTGCGGGTGATGACGTCGTTGTGGGGATGCTGATTACATTTCATGCCCTAGGAAGGCCCGGGCTCTGTAAGGATTTGTATGCAGTTTGCCGAAAAGATGCGACGACCGCGTACTCCTTCGAATTGCTTCGGTACGCGTCTCGAGGTCAGGCCGCACGCCCAGTGCTCGATTTAATGGAGACACTGACCGGATTTGGAGATCTTGGTCGGGCGATCTGTTCACTCTCCAATTTTGGAGCTACTTCGGGCGGATACGTGATGGAGGGTGTTCGTCAAGCCTTGAGCGACGCATTCAAGAGTGACCCAGTGTGATTGACCACGTAGAACTCCGCTCAGGTCTTTATCGGGATTCAGTAGCACTCATGCTGCTGACCAGAACACTGTCACAAGACAACGGGATCAGCGACCCCATAGTCGCTATGGCAACGACCTTAAATATGGAGCTAGCTAGGACAGCTGGCTATGAAATCCCTGAAGGATCTGGCAGCGAGCTGCTCATAGCATTTAGAGCTGAAGAAGAAGCCATCTCTCGTTGTTTACAAATAATTGACGACCTGTTAAATCAGTCGCAGGATCCCACTGTTGCGCATGAGAATCTGAATCATCGACCAAGATCGCTCGGGCGTTTAGCCACAGATTGGAAATCGGACGTTGCCCTAGTTTCAGTTCCGGGCGAGCACGCCGCGTATCAGGCTGTCGAAGCGATTGAGGCAGGGGCGCACCCGGTGATCTTTAGCGACAACGTATCTATCAAAAATGAGCTGAGCCTCAAGAAACAAGCCACAGATCTGGGACTGCTCGTTATGGGCCCAGACTGTGGGACAGTGATTCTTGACGGTGTCGGGCTGGGTTTTGCAAATGTGATACCCGCAGGCCCAATAGGTCTCATTTCCGCATCGGGCACCGGCGCGCAACAAGTACTCGCATTGTGTGACCATGCCGGGGTGGGAGTTCGCCACGTTTTGGGACTTGGAGGGAGAGACCTCACGGATGAGATTGGTGGTATCTCAGCCCACACGGCACTGACCATGCTGGAAGATGACCCGACTGTGGAAGTCATTGGCATCGTCGCCAAGGAGGTAGGCCCCTCAACTCGGGAGTCACTAGAAGATGCTGCATCGAAACTTTCGACGCCAGTCGTGTGGGTCCCGACAGGAGACCTCACCAATGGAACTGACCAACTCCTCGAGGTCGCGGGTTTCGAGCTCCCGGCTGTACCGGTGTGGAGACCAGCCATGGAGCGGCCAAATGGAAGCGGTCGCCTAGTTGGACTATTCAGCGGCGGCACGTTAGCTATCGAAGCTCAAGCAATTGCGCAGGCTTCGGGCTGCGAAGCTGAAATTGTGGATCTGGGTGCTGATGAATACACAGTCGGAAGGCCGCACCCAATGATTGACAACACCCTTCGGTTGGAGCGACTAGCAGAAATGAGCAGAGATGAAACTGTAGGAACGGTGTTGCTCGATGTAGTACTCGGTCATGGTGCCTCACCAGATCCAGCAGCTGAATTACAAAGCGCTCTCCGCGATATTTCAGTTCCTATTTTTGTTTCCCTGATTGGGACCAACGGCGACCCACAAAATTTTGATTCGCAAGTGAACCAGCTGACCCAGGCTGGAGCTGAAGTTCATTTGTCCAATGCAAGTGCGGCTAGGGCAGCAGTAATTCGATGATGGAACAAGATGGCGCAGGATTGCTTCGGAACCCGAAAATTTCTGCAGTAGGGATTCAACTTCTGTCAGATGCCATACGGGATCAAGGAATTTCGATTGCAGACGCAACGTGGCAACCTCCGCGCGAAGGATTGGCACTTTCTTTGTCACGGATCGCTGCTGATCGGCGAAGAATCAATGCAAACCAACAAGCAGTTCAAGCAATGATCGAAGCACGCCCGGAAGTAGTTGGTCTGACGACAGCCCACCAGGCGCTGGGCCTCGAAAGGCGACAGTTCCTGCACTCCGGTCCGCCAATTTCGTGGCAGAACGCGTCCGGGCCACTAAGAGGTGCTCTGGTTGGAGCGCTTCTGCTAGAAGGCGAAGCTGCCGATGCCGACGAAGCCTGGCGACTTTGTGAAGCAAATGAGATTGAGCTCTTACCGTGCCATAGTCGGGGTGCAGTAGGACCCATGGCAGGCGTCATTAGTGCCTCAATGTCGCTATATGAAGTGCGAGACGAAGTAAATCAGCAAGTCGCCTACTCGAACCTCAATGAAGGACTCGGCAAGGTTCTGCGAATGGGTGCATATTCGCCTGAGGTAATTGATCGCCTTCGGTGGATTAATTCACATCTCGCCCCGATCCTTTCGGAAGCTTTTGCCCGACACGGCCCCTTTGATGTCCGGGCATTACTTGCTCAGTCCCTTCAAATGGGAGACGAAGGCCACAACCGAAACCGTGCGGGGTCAGCCTTGTTTCTCCGTGAGATGTCAGCCTCGATTGCGCAGTGCGACGTTAGCAGTGCGGAAATTTCGCAGGTCTTTGAATTCATAAACGGAAACGAACACTTTGTATTGAATATGGTGATGCCCGCCGCCAAAGCATCAGCAGACGCTGCTCGGAACATACCGGGTTCAACGATGGTGGTCGCCATGGCTCGCAATGGAACCGAGTTTGGAATTCAAGTCAGTGGAGCCGGAGATCAATGGTTCACAGCCCCAGCAAACACGCCCGAGGGAATCTTGTTCCCAGGGTTTTCCAATAAAGACATCAATCCCGATATTGGTGACTCGACCATTATGGAAACATATGGGATTGGCGGCTTCGCAATGGTCTGTGCTCCGGCTATCGTCCGATTTGTAGGAGGATCCGTGGAATTAGCGCACCAAAAAACTGATCAAATGTATGAGATTACGCTCGCAGAGAATCCGCACCTACAAATTGCTTCTTTGGACTTTCGCGGCACACCGACTGGCATCGACGTCGCGAAAGTAGTGTCTACTCAGATTCTCCCCGCTGTGAATACTGGTATGGCGGGCAAAGAAGCTGGAATAGGCCAAGTTGGAGCAGGCCTTGTGGAGCCTCCGATGTCCTGTTTTGAACAGGCCCTAGCGGTAGTAGCAGAGTCAGGTGAGAGCGCATGACAGTCCGAATTGGTATCGATACAGGCGGAACTTTCACGGACGTTGTCGCGTTTAATGAAGCGACGGGGGAACTCCATGCAACCAAGACACCATCAGTCCCGTCGAACCCGGCGGAAGCCTTTGTTGAAGGCATCCGACTGATACTTGACCAAGCGACTCTTGTGTCCGATGAAGTTTCGACTGTCAGCCACGGTACGACAGTTGCGACTAACGCATTGCTCGAAGATGATATGAGTGGGTTGGGTCTCATCACGACTCAAGGTTTTCGGCACGTATTAGAAATTGCTCGACAAAGTGTCCCGGATGGCTATGGCAACTCATACTTCTGGGTAAAACCGGACAGAATCGTCCCACTGCACCTTGTTCAGGAAGTGTCGGAACGTCTTGACGCACGAGGACAAGTAGTTGAGGAACTTGACGAACAGAGCGTGATAGCCGCGGCAAGTTTCTTCCGGGACAGTGGGGTTCACTCAATCGGGGTGTGTTTACTCCATTCTTATCTCAACTCTTCTCACGAAGAACGAGTGGCGGAGATCATTTCCGAAGTCTTTCCCGAAGCCACTGTTTCGATTAGTTCGCGTGTTCTTCGTGAGTATCGCGAATACGAAAGATCGGTGACCACTCTCGTCGACGCGTTCGTAAAAGACCGAGTGGTTCAATACATCTCAAGCATCAGTGACCGGCTCGAACTCATTGGTGATTCCGAACCCCCGGCGTTCTACGTGATGAAAAGTAACGGAGGGATTATTTCCTCTGACGCTGTCGGAGATCAACCGATTACAACGGTGTTGTCTGGCCCCGCTGCTGGGGCGTTAGGCGCCGCCGAAGTCGCGCGCCACGCGGGATTCGAACAAGTACTGGCGCTTGATGGAGGAGGTACCTCGACAGATGTCACTGTCGTCCAAGGGGCCGAACCTGCACTGACCACCGAAGGCTCGATCGGACGCCATCCCATGAAAGTTCCGATGATTGATATTGTCACGGTCGGTACCGGTGGAGGGTCGATCGCTTGGGTTAGCCCCGAGGGCGGTCTCAAGGTAGGTCCACAATCTGCCGGAGCAGCGCCTGGCCCGTTGTGTTACGACACAGGGGGTGAATCACCCGCTGTAACTGACGCTCACCTGGTTTTGGGTCGTATTCCTTCAAATTTGATTGGAGGGGGCATCCAGCTAAACACCGAAAAAGCATCCCAGGGGCTTGAGGTCTTAGCGACTGACCTCGGCTTGACCCTCGAAGAATGTGCCTCTGGAGTGTTGGAAATAGCGGCATGGAATCAAGCGAATGCAATACGGCAGGTGACGGTTCGAAAAGGACTCGACATACGAGACTTCGCTTTATGCGCTTTTGGAGGATCAGGCCCCCTCCAAGCATGCCGACTCGTCGACTTGTTGGGCCTAGAGGCGGCCATTGTCCCCCCTGACCCGGGCAATCTGAGCGCGTATGGACTTTTAGTAGTGGATTTGCGTCATGACGAGGTCCAAACAATCGCCCAAACCGATGGGGAGCTATCGGGACAAATACTTCAAGAAACCTTCTCCATTCTTGAGCAACGTGCAGCAACAGCTTTAGAAAATCAGGGATACATGAAGGCAGATCAGCGCCTTGCTCGTTGGGTCGACCTTAGATATGAAGGACAGGCGTTTGAAGTCCAGACAAGCGCACCCAGCGGACCAATTGACGAATTCTTCATCCCTCAAGTTTTAGGGAATTTTCATGATGAGCATGAGCGCCTGTACGGATACTGTTACCGGGACCGGCCTGAAGTAGTAGTCGAATGGGTGAACTTAAGAGCTACCTCCTTTGGACCCATTGAACGACCCAATCCCGAAACTATTGACGTTGGCACCGGGGCTGAAGAAATTGGTCGGCGCGACGTTTACTTCGGCGGCTGGGACAACGTGCCAATTTTCGATCGGTCGACGCTTGGTAGAGGTGACACTATTCAAGGGCCAGCGATAATCGAGGAGTTTGGTTCTACAACCCCTCTAGCACCATCCTTTGATGCCACAGTTGATCCTTTAGGCAATCTGGTTATCAAGCCGACGAAGCCCAAAGGAGGCTCCAATGAAGGAAGTTGACCCGATCGTTGTTGAAATCGTCGAAGGAACGTTGGCCTCGGTAGAGGCCGAAGTTGAAGACGCAATTGGCCGAACAGCTCGGTCGCCCATGATCAGAGACCAACATGACTTTCGCGCAGGTATTCATGATGCGCGAATGCGGAAATTAACGGGGCGGTCGTACTCAGCACTAGTTGATCCGGTCCTTCGCGACTTTCCTATTGAGTCAATGCGACCTGGCGACATTTACTTCCACAATGATGTCTATCTCTCCGAAGGCGGCATTGGGCATCTTCCTGACCTTTGCGTCACGGTCCCGGTTTTCGCTGAGGGGCAGGTAGTGGCCTTCGTGCAAGCATTTGGCCACCACGACGATATTGGCGGGAAAGTACCGGGATCAATGCCCAGTGATGCTTTGTCGGTCTTCGAAGAAGGTTTGATGGTGCCCCCTATCAAGCTCTATGACCAAGGAATTGCTAATGAAGCCGCGTTAAGAATAATGACGCGTAATTCACGCCTCCCGGAGAGTTTGGCCGGGGATCTTGATGCCGAATGTTCCGCCTGCAGGATGGGAGCAGACCGTTTGGCAGAACTATTCGAACGGTACGGAGTGGATCTCGTTACGACCTGCTTCGACGCCATAATTGACCGTACGACGGAGACGTTCCGAAGAGAAATCCTCGCCAAGATTCCGGAGGGCACTTGGACGTGGGAGGACTACGCGGAACACGATGGGGTTGATCCCCCGAAGCTTCATTGCCAAAGGATCACTCTGACTAAAACACCGGAGAAATTGATACTCGATTTAAATGGAACCAGCCCACAAGCAAAGGGACCCATTAATCATGCGGGTGATTACGCCGATGGGGTCTTTCTCAAGAAATGGCTTGCGCCGATTCTCAGGAATCTTGCGGACACACCTGAACGAATGGCAGAACTTGATGTCAACGAGGGTGTTGTCCCCCTCTTCGAGATTAAGTTTCCCCCACCCGGAACTTTGGTCACACCAGTATTCCCAGCCCCAACAAATGCCAGAACATTTGTTATTTTACGGCTGTTGGGGGTTCTTGCTGGAGTGCTGGCGAAGGCAACCGGCGGCCGGATGCCCGCCGATCAGGAAACAATTCGATACACAGGTATTGAAGGAGTAGACCGCGACGGTGGTTGGTTCTTCAGTCGCGAGATTTTGGGCGGAGGCTCCGGAGGGCGTTATTACGCCGACGGTAGCGACGCTATCCATGTCGTACCCGACTCCAAGAATCTGCCAGCTGAGTTTGTCGAGGGTCGCTTCCCTGTTCGAATTGAAACTCTCGGCTTAGCCGCTGATTCTGGAGGTGCGGGCAAGTACCGGGGAGGCCTGGGTTACCAAAAAGAAATTCGGGTGCTTGCTGACGATGCAAAGTTTATGTCGATTGCGGATCGCTCGATTCTTTCCTGTTGGGGCCTAAATGGTGGCAAGGCAGGCGCGCCATTCAAAGTGACAATCAACCCCGGTTCCGACGACGAGCAAGTTATGGAGGGTTTGTGCGATAGAGAGCCGGTTGATTATGGAGCGCTTATTCGCGTGGAGACAACTGGCGGCGGCGGCTGGGGTGATCCGCTTGAAAGAGATGTTTCGCTAGTTCAGTTGGATGTACTCGAGGGGAAAGTTTCCCAGCAGGCCGCAAAGCATGACTACGGAGTTGTTTTTGTTAACGACTCCGAGCAGTGGGAAGTTGATGTGGAACAAACTCATACCCTTCGGGAAGGCATGATCCAAGAGCGCGGGTCTTTAAAGTTCTTTGACCGAGGACCTGGCTTCGAATTACTCGCCGGCAGATCAGAAGCTGAAGTGGATCAGATTTGATAGGACTTGATCTGATGGTTCTGAGTTAGTTATAGCCAACCTTTGTGACCTGAGTCGAGTTGACGAATTCTAAGAATCAGACAATCCGTCAGGGATGTTTGACACGACCGATTGTGGTCCACTTTCTCCTGGCCAAGGATCCGATAGTTCCCAGGCCGCATCAAAGGTCCCAATTTGATATTGAATGCCCCGCAGAAAGAGCCACTTCATCGTGTCTTGCTGGTAAGGAGTTGAGTGAGCGCCTGCTTCGTTGAGCCCTTGCTCAGTGGCTAGTCGCAGCTTTACGTAGAAAGGGTCTACCCATTGCTCGAGCCATTGTTTTTGTAAGTCAGGCAAGTTCGTCGGTTGTTCTCTCTCGTAGCGTTCTCCGAAAGTCCTATCGAAGGAGTAGCAAACGTAGAGCGCTGCGCATATGTCGCCAAAAGATCCTTCGTGGATTGTGCGTACCCAAAAGTTGAGGAAAGCATCACGACGAGGTCGCGCTGCCCATCTGGAGCTGCCAAATGGGCCCACTTTGTCTAGCAGTTGCAACTCGACTCGACCGTCATCTGACCGTCTCGAGTACTCCTGTTCGAGTTCGACCAAGGGATTCCCGGGTGGGACCTTTGGATACGCAACCTCGGTGATGTGTTGCCCGAGATACGGTAAATCTTGGGCCAACCAGTATTCGAACCGATCTTCATCGAGCTGGTTGTCGAAAAGTGCATCAATCCATGGATGATGTTCGAAGGCTGACCAAGCGTCGGATGCGAAGTCCATGCATT
>MDSV01243280.1_pt1 | contig 23756 bp, 21 predicted proteins | sample 810851 | NCBI WGS metagenome assembly MDSV01 (sample SAMN05326640, study PRJNA326480) | marine metagenome | isolation source: seawater | place: Atlantic Ocean: North East | collected 2012 | reverse complement strand
TATTTCTCATTGTAACGCAAGTAACTTCACATATCGGGGATTGAACTTGCGGCCCCATATAGCCTGTATACTCTCCAAATGGACCGTCTGCTTCTAATTTATTTACTGGCGCAAATCCCTCTATTACTATTTCCGCGTCTGCTGGTACCATGACTTTTTCCCCATGTGTTATTGATGGAACAAGTCGCAATTCCTCCCCTAATAGACCGCCACATGCAGACCAGTGACTTTCAGGATAGGATAATTTGGCTTGAGTTCCCATTAAAACCTTTGGGTGATGTCCAATCCAAAAAGCTACAGGGCAAGGTTCGCCTTTGCTCCAAAATTTTTTCAGGTTTCTCATATTGTGAGAAGCGGGGTATGGGTAATATGACATTTTGTTTCTTTTTTTTACCCAGCATCTTTGAATAGCAGTATTATCTATATTCGTGTCAGGGTCGAATGTAGTAGCATGAGCTGAAGTTAGGTATGGTCCTGGGTCAAGGTTGTGCTGAGTTAGCACAGGAAGGTCTAGTAGGTTTACATTTTCATTTTGAATTACTTGTTCTTGAACTGGAGCGTCATTCTGGGAAACTAACCTTGGTTTGATTGGTTCGCTGGTTAAATTAGAGTAAATTTTAGCAAATTCTGTATGGTTTTCTATTCCAAGAGCCCTTGAGGTGATATCTCTACTTGCTGTTAGGTTGCATACAACAGGTATTTTATTAATTGTGCCATCACTATGTTTAGGTTTTTCAACAAAGATTATAGGAAATTCACCCTTATTATCCAGTTCTTGTTGAAGGGCGGTGATTTCTTGATTTAAGGCTATAGGATCCGATAATTTTAAAATATTATCTTTTTCCTCTTTTAAGAATGATCTCAGATTATACATAAATCAACCTAAACATTTTAATTAATGAAATAACAAATAAATTTAGTATAAGTCTAATTATTGTTATATAATTAATCTATCAGATAATTGATTATTTTAGTATAAATCGTGGTTTTTAGGAGCTTAATTTATGAATGGGTTTATAGATATTGTATGTAATTTGTATACTCCAGTTGAGGTGCGCAAAGGGCAGACTGGCATAGATGATCATTTCAAAAAACAAGTTCGCATGACTCCTGAAATGAGAAAAGGAATTTCCATTCCAAAATATTTGAAAATGATGGACGAGGCTGGGATTGAACACTCACTTTTAATCGCTGTTAGGTGTGGTGATATGAAAGTTAAGGGGTCCTTTAATATAAGCTATCAAAGAGTAGCTTCTATTTGTAAGCAGTATCCAGATCGTTTCTCTGGTTTAGCTGGAATTGATCCAACATTGGGTATGCAACAACTTAGAGAACTTGAATTTGCTGTAAATGAATTAGGCTTTGTTGGGGCTCATTATTACCCTCATTGGTTCGACTTGCCTCCAGACCACCAGTATGTATTTCCGATTTATGCAAAATGTATTGAGTTAGATATTCCAATTATGATGCAACTTGGGCATAATTTAGTTTATCAGAGAGATAGAAGGCTACCTAGTATTGGAAAGCCAATTACTTTGGATAGGGTTGCGATTTTATATCCAGAACTTAGGCTTCTTGGTATTCATTTGGGAGTGCCTTGGACTCAAGAGATGATTTCAATGGCATGGAAACATGAAAATATTTATATTGGTGGAGATGCATATGCTCCAAAACACTGGCCAAAAGAAATGGTTCATTATGCTAATACTTATGGTCAGGATAAATTTCTCTTTGGAACGGACTGGCCTGTGATTGACCCTATAAGGGCAGTAAGGGAAGTTAATACACTTAACTTTAGGCCTGGCCCATTAAAGAAAATAATGAGAGAAAATGCAATTCGTATTTTTAAACTAGATAAAAGATCAAAAATGAAATCTTTAAAAAATAAAAGAAAAAAGAGATAGATAAATGATTAAAAATATTCTATCGAATACCGCTCTATTGGTTGTTGATATGCAGAATGGTTTTCTATCTGAAAAAGGTGGTATGTCAAAACTTGGTTTTGATAGTTTGCTTTTGCAGAAGGCAATACCTGGATGTGTTAAGCTTCTTAAGATCGCAAGAGAAAGTGGAGTTCCGGTTATTTTTACAAAATACTTGTACGAAAAAGATTTTAGAGATGGAGGTATTCAGGTTGAAGAAATATTCCCTGGTATAAAGGAAGTTGCTTTATGTGCCAAGGGAAGTTTTGATGCCGAGATTATTGATGATCTTGATCCTGTCAGCGGAGAGATAATAATTGAAAAAAATAGACCTAGTTCATTCTACTCCACAAGGCTTGAAGCATTTCTTAGGTCTCAAAAGATTAGTAATTTAGTTATTTGCGGTGTTACTACAAATATTTGTGTGGAGACAACTGCTCGAGATTCAGCACAACGTGATTTTGGAACATATGTTGTTAGTGATGCGGTTGCTGAGGTTGATGATTTTCGTCACGAAACTTCACTTAAGGCTTTAGAGCATATGTTTGCTAAAATTGTCTTGGTTGAAGATATTCAAGAAACTTGGTTAAAGAAAAACAGTTGATTAGAAAATGATTATTAATAATAAAAATTCAGTTTTGCTTGTAATTGATATGCAGAATAGTTTTTTGCACCCTGATGGAACTATGTCCAAGCTTGGTTTTGATTGTTCCAAGTTAAGAGATGCCATACCAGGCACTGAGGAGTTAATAAATAATGCGAGATTAAAGGGAATACCGATTATTTTTACTCAATATGTTTATCAGCAAGATTTTAAGGATGGTGGGTGGTTAGTAGATGAAATCTCTCCAGAGCTTAAAAAAATTGAACTCTGTGTAAAGGGTAGTTGGGATGCTGATAACTATGAGAGCGTGTACCCTCAAAATAATGAAGCAGTAATTGAAAAAAACCGCCCTAGTGCATTTATTTCTACTCAATTAGAATCTTTTCTGTACTCGATGTCTATTGAGAACATTTTTGTTTGTGGGGTTACAGCAAATATGTGTGTTGAAACTACAGTTAGAGATGCATGCCAGCGTGATTTTAGAGTTTTTGTAGCTAAAGATGCAATTGCAGAGGTTGATGATGACAGGATGAAGGTTGCATTAATGGCTATGGAGTATTTTTTTGCAAAAGTTAACAGCGTTAAAGAGATATTAGAACTTTGGAAAAAGTAGATGCTTGAAATTAATACAGATACTTTAAGACCAAATTCATTCAGAAACACAAAAATATCTTCAGGAATCCGAACTTCTGCAAGAAGAACACCAAATAAAATTTCTCTATCAATGGGTGATCAGCAAGTCACATACAGAAACCTTGTTTCGAGGTTAAATAAAGTTGCAGTAGCTGGCTTAGATGGTTTAGGTCTTTGTAAAGGCGATCATGTGGCATTGTTCTCTAGTAATTGTATTGAGTTCATTGAAATTGTTGTTGGGCTAGCAGATGTTGGAATTGCTACTGCGATGATACCACCATCTGTAACGGTTCCAGAAGTAGAGTATATTTGTAATAATTCAAAATCAAAAATTCTATTTTGTCATGAGAATCTAGAAGATATAGCAAGGGCAGCTAACCTTGAGACCGTAAAAAAAATTATAGTTATAGGTAAAGATTATGAAGCGCTTATTTCCAGTGCTACGAATTCCTTGGAAAATATCACGTTGGAAGAATGGGACGTATTTAGCATTCCATATACTTCTGGGACTACTGGGAAACCTAAAGGATGTTTGCTTTCACATAGATCAAGAGTAATGGCTTTTTACATTATGGGTGTTGAGTTTGGTTGTTATTCACCAGATGATAGAGCCTTAGCCTTAGCTCCGCTGTTTCATGGTGCTGGTTTTGCTTTTGCTCTGGCACCTATTTTTTTTGGAGGAACATGTGAAATTTTGCCTAAATTTGACCCTGAGTTGGTTTTAGAAAGATTATCAAAAATGTCCCTCACCAATACTTTTTTTGTTCCAACACATTTTCACCAAATTTTTTCTTTAGATAATAAATTTTTGCAGAGTAATAGACCAAAAAATTTAAGAGCAATAATCTCTAACGCTGCCCCATTACCTCAATCTACAAAAGAGAAAATTATTGATTATTTTGGAGAAGATTTGCTCCATGAAACTTATGGGTCAACGGAAGGGGGGTTTGTTACTAATTTAAGACCTAAGGATCAGTTAGTTAAAGAGAAGTGCGTAGGTCTTGCGTATCCAACTGTTGAGGTTTCACTTAGAGACAATCAAGGGAATGAAGTTAAGCAAGGCGATGTTGGTGAGGTTTATGTTAGAAGTCCAATCCTTTTTAATGGTTACTGGGAAAATGAGACAGCTACTAGAGAAGCTGTTGATGAAGATGGTTGGTGCACAGTAGGAGATTTAGGCAAAAATGATGAAGATGGTTATTTGTATCTTGTAGATAGAAAGAAAGACATGATTATTTCAGGTGGCATAAATATTTTTCCAAGAGAGATTGAAGAGGTTTTGGCAAGACATCCAGACATAAAAGAGTGTGCTGTGTTTGGGGTCGATGACAAATATTGGGGTGAATCTGTATCTGCTGTTATTGTTACAAATAATAATCAGATAATTTCAGATGAAGAGCTGAAAAATTTTTGTAAAAACTCTTTAGCAAAATACAAACTTCCCAAAAAATACTCTTACATGGATGCGTTGCCACGTAATGCTGGTGGTAAAATTCTAAAAAGAGAGTTGAAAAGGATGGAAGAAATAGGTCGGATTAAATAATTTTGAATAAGGTTTAACAATGACACAATTAGTTAAAGAGGGTTTTTCTGAATTAATTTCTAATTTAAAACAAGTTTTAGGGAATGAAAATGTCTTATCTTCAGAAGATGACTTAAAGTTTTATTCCTCTGATGTCTTTAAAGAGGCAATGTTGGCTTCTTTAGTAATAGTTCCAAATAATACTAATCAATTATCCCAAGCAATAGAAATCTCTACTAGGGAAAATTATTGTGTTATTCCTCGTGGTGGAGGCTTGTCATATACTGACTCATATTTACCAAAAAAGAATAATTCAATTATCGTGGATATGCAGAAACTGAACAATATTATTGAGATTAATGAAGATGATATGTTTGTTGTAGTTGAGGCAGGTTGTACATGGGATCATTTGTATAAGGTTTTAAAGAGTAAAAATTTAAGAACACCATATTTTGGTGCCTTATCGGGACTTTTTTCTACAGTGGGTGGGGCAATGTCTCAAAACAGTATTTTTTTTGGATCAGGAATATATGGTTCTGCGGCAGATCAATGTTTGGGCTTAGAAGTTGTTTTAGCTGATGGGTCTATAATTAAAACTGGTTCATGGGCAACTCCACATAATCCCTCTCCTTTTTTTAGATCATATGGGCCAGACTTAACGGGTATTTTTTTATCAGACACAGGTGCCTTAGGATTTAAAACTAAAATTGTAATAAAGTTAATCCCGTTCCCAGAATTCACTGATTTCTTATCTTTTTCTTTTAAAGATTATAAGAACATAGCATCATCTATGTCTAAAGTATCAAGGGCTGGGATAGCTGCTGAATGTTTTGGTTTTGATCCATATCTACAAGGGCAAAGGTTGAAAAGAGAGGGTCTATTAAAAGATTTAAAAAGTTTAGCTAATGTGGCTAAATCTGGTGAATCAGTTTTAGCTGGATTAAAAGACGCTGCTAGGGTGGCTGTAACTGGAAGGTCTATTTTTAAAGATGTTCCATATTCTATGCATGTAGTCGTTGATGGTGATAGCAAAAGCTCTATTCAGTCTTCTATTGAGAAAGTAAGAGCAATAGTTATTCCTGAAAACGGTGAGGAAATTGAGCCTAGCCTTCCAAAGATTATGAGAGCGAATCCTTTTTCTCCTCCTAACAGTATGTTGGGTCCTAATGGTGAGCGATGGGTTCCTATCCATGCGATAGTACCCCACTCAAGAGCAAAAAAACTTTTAGAAGTTGTTCATAATTTTTTTGATGAGAAAGTAGATCTTTTGGAAGAACATAAAATAGAATGGGGATACCTGTTGGCTACAATTTCTAACCAAGGATTTTTAGTAGAGCCAGTTTTCTTTTGGGAAGATTCTCGTTTTCTTTTTCATGAGAGATATTTAGGTCCAGATTATATTCGTAAATTAAAGACTTTTGATGAAAATATACCTGCAAGACAGACTGTAGATGATTTAAGGAGACAGCTTTCTGTTATTTTTATGGAATTTGGAGCTGTTCATTTTCAAATAGGTAAATCATATAAGTTTAAAGAAGGTAGAGATAAAATGACATGGGATTTATTAAAGAGTTTAAAGAAAACTTTGGATCCAAAAAACCTTGTAAATCCTGGTTCTTTAGGGCTTTAAAAACCAGATTATTATAATTTTTTACTTTTCATTAACTATAGTCTTCTATCTTAAAAAAATACTTCATAAGGATTAGTTGATAAATATGGATAGTTTAAACTCGATACAAAATATCTCAGATTTAATAAAAAAAGCTTCTAAAGCTAATAAAGAGGATATTTTGGAAATTGGAATGAGCCAGCTCAGTAATTCCAATGAAAAAGATATTATAAATAAAAATATTTCTAAAAAAGATGAAGAGCGCTTGAGTAAAGAATCTTTAAAATTCTCAGACCCTCTATCTCAGAAAAAATTTAAAAATACTGGTTTAGGCGCTTATTTTGACCTATCTGTTTAAATAACTTTACTCACTAATTTTTTTAAAATCCAAATATATCCCTTGTATTGAAAAGCATATTAAGTTTATTAATTATGTATTATGAAAAATTGCTTAATGTTTAATAAACTAATAGTGTTTATGTTTCTTGTTTTATCAATTGTTTTTTCTCTTGATTCTGCCGAAAGTGCTAGTTCCAAATGGGCTAATTACGAACAAGGGAAAATAAGATTAATTGCAGGTGAAATTAATAATCACGAAGCAACTATTTTTTTAGGTCTCCATTTTAATATGTTATCGGAGTGGAAGATTTTTTGGAGATCTCCAGGTGAAGCCGGGTACCCCCCAAAAGTAAAGTTTAAAAATTTACAAAATATTTTATCCAACGAGATTCAGTGGCCTTACCCTAAGCGATTTAACTACCAAGGTTTATATACTTATGGTTATGAAAATGAAACAATCATCCCAATAAAAATTAAAATTATTGATTTAGATTTGCCAACAAATATTTCTGTGGATGTAGATTTTTTAACTTGTAATGACGTTTGTATACCAAAGAATATTGAGCTTGACTTGGTTATCCCGAGTTTTGAAAATGTAAAAGATAAAAAATCTAATGCTTTATTAAAAAAATATATAAATAAAATTCCAACCAAAGTAGATAATATTAAAAGTATAAAAAATATTTTTTATGAAACAAATAGAAGTAGATCTTTTTTTAAATTATATATAGATGCCAATCAGTTTTCAAATAAACTTGATGTTTTTTTAGAAGGGGATGTAAATTTAAGTCTTGACAAACCTATGTTAACTAAATTCGAGGAAAATAATAATTATCTTATACGGATCCCTATAAAGAAAAGTGAATTAAATAAAAAAAATATTCAAGAATTTTTAAAAAATCCAATTACTCTAACAATTGTGGATAATTTAGTTGCGACAGAACAATCGTTACGTGGAAAAGTAGGAAGTAATAATCAAGAGGAGTCATCCCATTTAATTATCATGTTTCTCCTAGCTATTATTGGTGGGTTTATTCTTAATTTTATGCCATGTGTTCTTCCAGTTTTATCATTAAAAGTTCTGAACTTATTAGAAAAGCCTTCATCGGATCAAAAATTTATAAGATTAAGTTTTATATTTAACATGATTGGGGTTCTTGCAGCCTTTTCTATTTTAGCTCTTTTAATAATTATATTTAAAATATTCGGTATTAATTTGGGCTGGGGGTTTCATTTTCAGGAACCAGTATTCACTTTTGCAATAATGAGTTTAATTATTCTTTTTGGTGTAAATTTAATGGGCTTGTTGGACATAAATTTTCCTTCAAGACTGCTTTCAATTATTGGAAAAAATAATAAAGATTATAGCTCATCAAATTATACAATTTCTTTTTTAAATGGAATTTTAACCACAGTTTTATCAACGCCATGCACTGCTCCTATAATAGGAACTACTATTTCTTTTGCCTTGCAAAATAATTATGCAGTAATTTTTCTTATTTTGGTTTTTATGGGTTTAGGGTTATCTTTGCCCTTAATTATATTTGCTTTGTTCCCAAGCTTGATTGCTTTTTTGCCAAAGAGTGGAAGATGGAATCAAAACTTTAAAAGAGTGCTCGCTTTTTTATTATTTGGTACAGCTATATGGCTGCTTAGTATTTTGATTAACCAAGTTAACTTTTATTCTTTAGCGGGATACTTAATTATCACAGCATCAATTCTGACAATGTTGATTTTTTCTAAGTATTCAAAATTTCGCTTAAATATTAAATCTAAAATATTTTTTCCTTTGACTATTCTTTTGAGTGTTTTTTTTCTTTTTCACTTGTCCCATTTGCATTTGAATAAAGAAAAGCCAGTTTTAATGTTAAATAAGAAATACATAAAATCTCATTTATCAGAAGGTAAAGTAGTTTTTGTAGATATTACTGCAGATTGGTGTTTAACTTGTAAAGTTAACAAATATTTTGTTTTAAATACGGAAAGTATTAAACAAGATTTTATGAGGAAAGGTGTTGTTTATATTGAAATTGATTGGACAAAAAGAGACCCAGCAATATTAGAGTATTTAGATTCAAAAAATCGAAGTGGAATACCCTTTAATATTGTTTATGGAAATTTAGCGCCTGAAGGGATTGTATTGCCGGAAATCTTAACCAAAGAGGTTGTTTTAGACTCAGTAAATGTTTTGTATGAAAGAAAAAACTAATTGAAAGCAAATATTTTAACAAAAAAAACAATTATTATTTCTATTTTATTTTTTATTTTTATTGGTTTTATTGCCGTAAAATTTTTTCTAAATGAAAGGGAGGATAAAAGATTAATTCTCTTCGGAGAAATGAAAAAATTTTCATTTACTTATGACAGTGTAAAGTCTGAAGAAATTTTTTGGTATGATTTAGATGGAGATACGATTTATCTTGAGAGTCTGCGGGGAAATATTGTTCTTGTAAACTTTTGGGCAAGTTGGTGTTTGCCTTGTGTAAAAGAGTTACCTTCTATCAATAAAATCAGTAAAAAATTTTCTAATGAGAAGTTTAAATTTGTTGTTCTAAATATTGACAGGAAAAATCAATTAAAAGCAATTGATTTATTCAATTCCTTAGATCTTGATAACTTAGACTTTTTTTATGATAAAAATAACTATGTAGCTAATTCCCTCAAAATTAGTGTAATACCAACTACAATAGTTTATGATAAAAAGGGAGTTGAAATTGGAAGAATTTATGGGGAAATAAATTGGAATTCAAATGATGCAAGAAGTTTTATAGAGTATTTTTTAAACTAAATTTTTTTTATGATAAGTAGAAATTCAATGATTAAGTTGCTCGACTTTAGCGGTCTAAAATGCCCACTGCCTGTGTTAAGGCTTAAAAGAGAACTAACTGCTCTAAAGCCTGGCTCTAGATTAAAAGTAATCACTACAGATCCTGCTTCTAAAAAAGATTTTGAAGTGTTTTGTAAACAATCAGGAGATCAAATTATAAGCTGTTCTTTTATGGAAGATAAGCTAATTCATATAATAGAGAAACCTAAAAATTAAATTCTTCTAAATACAATGGATGCAAGAAAACCTGCGACTACAGCTATCACTATTGCAAGAAAACCGTATAGAGCGGGATTGTCATTTGCTAGATTGTAGATATTTCTTTCTAATCCTACTTTTGAAATAAATATAGATTTTTCTTGTTTGTCTATAATTGTATTATTATCAATTAAATAAGTATTGATTTTATAGCTTCCTTCAGAGGTATTAGTTGGAAAATTGATTTCCCCCCTAAAAAGCTTATCATTAAATTTAATTGCATTCTCATTATTTAAATATAAATTCATTCTCTCTTTATTTCTTATAAGGCCTTTTTTGAAATTTTCAATTTCTGCCTTGTAAAATTTTTTGTTGTGTTCTGCATGAATAGGCAAGTTAATAGATCCAATAAGAAGTTTTTTTTGTAGAGGTTTAGATATCAAATCATTTATCGGTTTACTTGAAACCAAAGCGTAATAACTTGGAACATTTGAAAAAGTTATTTTTTTTGAATTTATCCAAATTCCAAATATCTTTTTTTTCTGATGAACTACTATTATTTCATTTGGTCCTGATATTTCTATAACAATTTCCCCATTCACTTCTCTATTTCCAAATAATAAGATTTTTTTTCCAGTGAAGCTGGAATTAATTGAAATTGTTTGTTGTGAAATGTCTGTATTTAATGACTTACTTTTAGAGCTATTATTATTTAAAACAAATCCAAAAATTATGACTAAGATTATTAAGGTGTTTTTCATTTTGTTAAATATGGCATGATTGAGAATGTATCAAGAGGCTGGGCAATCAAATCAAAAACAATTTTACCACATACAATTAGTACTATTAATCCCAAAAGTGCTCTTAATTGTTCTCCTTTTAATTTAAAACTTAGTTTGGCTCCAAATTGAGCGCCTACAACTGCGCCTGCAAGAAGCATCACAGCTAGAACTATGTCTACTGTCTGGGTATTAATTGAGTGCAAGAAAGTTACATTAGCTGTTACAAAAATAATTTGAAAAAGAGAAGTGCCAATAACAGCTGATGTCGGCATTCCTAAAATATAAATCATAGCAGGAATCATAATAAATCCCCCGCCAACTCCCATTATTGAAGATAGGATACCTACTATAAAGCCTACAAAAATTGGAGGTAAAATACTTGTATACAATCTTGAACGATGAAAGCGAGCTTTGAAGGGTAAACCATGTGCCCAATAGTGATAATGAGCTTTGCGTCTATAACCTGTTCTTTTTGACCTAAGAATCGCTCGAATCCCCTCAAATATCATTAGTATACCAATTGTAAGAAGAAATATTGTAAAAGTTAGCGATATAACCAAGTCAATTTGTCCAATATCTCTTAAGTATTTAAAAATAAATGAACCAATGGTCGATCCCAAAAGACCACCTATTAAGATTATAGATCCCATCTTGAAGTCTACGTTTTTTTTCCTCCAATGAGCTATAACTCCTGATACTGATGCGGCTACAATCTGGTTAGCTTCTGTAGCAACTGCTACGGCCGGGTTAATGCCAATAAATATCAGTAGTGGGGTCATAAGGAAGCCTCCGCCAACACCAAATAACCCAGACAAAAACCCTACACCTGCTCCCATTCCTAAAACGAGAAAGATATGAAGGCTTTGTTCTGCAATTGGAAAGTATATGTGCATTGCTATGAGGAAATATTTATAATTAAAATTCTTTAAAATACACACCAAATTTTCTCTTCTGGCAAGTATTTTCAAAGCTTTTTCAAAAAATATAGTGTAAGTTATGTGATAATAAATATATCCTGAAAAATAAAGCGCCTGATTTAGTAATTCAAAAACTTTTATAGAATAAACAAATAAAATAAACAGCTTTAAGGTAACGTTGTAATATTAGAAGGTAGAGTTTTTTTGGTAAAATAACCTCATGATTTCAAGAATACTAACTATATCTCCAGGTTTAATCATTGCCTTTTTAATATATATTATCTCTCATTACCTGAGTGATTTTGTTGGAAAGCAAATTTTAGGGTATGAAAAGAGCCCTATATCAACGATCTTATTTGCCATAATTTTAGGTATAATAGTTGGAAATACCTTCAATATTAATAAGAAGTATATAGATGGTCTAAATTTCTCGACAAAATTTGTCTTAAGATTAGGCATTGTTTTGATGGGTATAAAACTAAGCTTATCAGATATATTCTTCTTTGGTCTATCTTCAATACCGTTAATAGTAATCTGCATATTGTCTGTTATTATTGTAATTTACTTATTCAGAAAAATATTTAATATCTCTCCTCAGTTATCATATTTAATTGCAATTGGAACTTCAATATGTGGTGCAACAGCTATAGTGGCAACAGCTCCTGTTATTAACGCGAAAAAAGGAGAAATTACTTACGCTATAGCAAATATAACAATTTTTGGTATAATCGTTATGTTTTTGTATCCTTATATGTCAAATTTTCTATTTGACGGGGACATTAATAGTATTGGTTTATTTCTTGGTACCTCTATTCATGAAACCGGCCAAGTTATTGCAGCTGGATTAATATATGAACAACAATTTTTTGATAAAAAAGTTTTGGAGATAGCAACAATAACTAAATTAGTTAGGAATTCATTTCTTATCATAATGATCCCACTTATCGCTTATATATATAGCAAAAGAGAAAAAGGAGGCTCATATTCATTCTTAAAAATTTTTCCATTCTTTGTGGTAGGGTTTTTAATTATGGCGGTTTTTAGATCAATTGGGGATTTTACAGTTGGTTCATCTGAGTTTAACAATTATCTAGATTCTTGGGAATTAATAATAAAATATTTGTTACTTTTCTCAGGGATATCTCTGGGAATTGCCATGTCAGCTTTGGGCTTAATGACAAATATAAGGGAAATAGTAAGAATGGGGTACAAACCTTTTTTTATAGGTTTAGTTGCTGCTTCAATGGTGGGTTTAGTAAGTTTCATAACGATATTTTTATTTATAAAATAGTTTTAGAGTTAACTATTTTTAAATAGAAACAATTACTTAGAAAATTAATTAAAATTTGAAGAAAAAAGTGAAAAGTAAATACTTGACCTTTACGTAAAGGTAAATATATATATCATCATGAATGAAATTATTTTAAATACCGAAAAAATCTTAAATAATAAAACTCAGAGTTATACCATCGGTCAACTAGCAAGTGAGTTTAATGTTACCCCAAGAGCCCTTAGATTTTACGAGCAGAAAGGCTTGCTTTCTCCTAAAAGAGTGGGCTTAAGTAGGTTTTTTTCTAGACGTGATAGAGCACGGTTAAAATTGATTGTTAGAGGTAAAAGACTCGGGTTTGCACTTTTAGAAATTAAGGAGTTATTAGACCTTTATGATGCGGGTGATAACCAGATAGAGCAATTAAAAGAAACTTTAAATCATTCTAAATCTCGTTTGAGTTCTTTAAGTGAACAAAAAAAAGATGTTGAAGATACAATTAATGAAATGAAACAAGTTATAATTCAACTTGAGAAGTTGCTTGATGAAAAAGGTGTAAAGGCTTAAAATTCTAACTTAAGGGTTATATTATGAATAGAGTAGTTTTAGCTGGTTTTGCAAGGTCACCATTTCACTTTGCTAATAAAGGAAAATTATCAAAAGTTAGGCCAGACGATCTTTCTGCAAAAGTTATTAGGTCTTTACTAGATCAACTTAGATTAAACGAATCGGATGTAGAAGATCTAATCATGGGGTGTGCCTTTCCAGAAGGAGAACAAGGTTTTAATATTGCAAGGATAGTAGGATTTTTATCTAACTTGCCAGTTGAAGTTGCCGGAACAACTGTAAACAGATTTTGTGGTTCATCAATGCAATCAATCCATATGGCTGCTGGGTCAATCGCCTTAAACGCAGGAAAAGTTTTTGTATGTGCTGGAATAGAATCTATGAGTAGAATTCCAATGGCTGGTTTTAACCCGATGCCTAATGCAAATCTGTATGATGATAAACCGGAAGTATATATTTCTATGGGTGAGACAGCTGAAAATGTTGCTAAAAAATATAATATTGGAAGGGTGGAACAAGAAGAGTTTGCTCTTCTAAGTCATCAGAAAGCCACTAACGCATTAAAGTCAGGCAACTTCAAAAATGAAATTGTACCAATTGATAATGGAGAAGAAATTGTTAGAGAAGACGGGTGCATCCGATCTGATACAACAATAGAAGGTTTGTCTGCACTAAGACCAGCCTTCCAAGAGGGTGGCTCTGTAACTGCAGGAACATCCTCACCACTGACAGATGGGGCCTCTGCAGTTATTGTATGTAGTGAAACATATGCAAAAGATCATAATCTTCCTATGATGGCAGCGATTAGATCTATTGCAGTTCATGGGTGTAACCCTGAAACTATGGGAATGGGTCCAGTTTTTGCAACTAAAAAAGCTCTTGCTAGAGCAAATGTTACAATCAATGATGTTGATGTAATTGAGTTAAATGAAGCTTTTGCATCACAGGCTCTGGCAGTTATTAATGAAAGTGATATGGACATTAATAGAGTAAATATTGATGGAGGTGCAATTGCTTTAGGCCACCCATTGGGAGCTACTGGAGCAAGGATAGTTGGCAAAGCTGCTTCTTTATTGCAATCAAAAAATAAAAGCTTGGCTCTGGCAACTCAGTGTATTGGGGGTGGTCAAGGCATAGCAACTGTCTTAGAGACAGTTTAAATTGGATTACATATGAAGAAATTTAAAAGAGTTGCAGTTATTGGTTCTGGTTTAATGGGTAGTGGTATAGCTGCTCAAATTGCCAACTCTGGCACCGACGTCCTACTTTTGGACGTAGTTTCAGCTGATGATTCTAATAGGAGCTCGATTGCTGAGAATTCAATAAAAAAACTACAAAAACAAAAGCCTGCTCCATTAATGCATAAAAGTTTTGCAAAATATATTCTGCCTGGAAATATTGATGATCATATGAAGTTAGTTGCTGACTGTGATTGGATATGTGAAGTAGTAATTGAAGACTTAAAAATTAAACATGAGATATATAAAAAAATTGAAAAGTTTCGTTCAACTGACTCAGTTATTAGCTCAAATACATCAACTATACCTCTATCAAAACTAACTGAAGGGTTCTCTAAAAGTTTTAGAGAAAATTTTGTCATTACTCATTTCTTTAATCCCCCAAGGTATATGCGTTTGCTTGAAGTGGTTAGTGGGAAATATACTAAAAAATCGGTTTTAGATAATATACAAGAATTTTGTGATATTTATTTAGGCAAAGAAATAGTTTTTTGTAGGGATACACCCGGCTTCATAGCTAATAGAATTGGAATTTTTTGGTCTATGGTTGCAACTCAAAAAGCATACGATTTAGGCATTACAATTGAAGAGGCAGATGCAATCGTAGGAAAACCAATGGGAATACCTAAAACAGGTATTTTCGGTTTAATGGACCTTACTGGGTTAGATTTAAAAGACCATGTTTTGACAACCATGGCGGAATCTTTGAAAAAAGACGATGCATTTTTTGATTATTTCAATCCTGATCATCCTCTAAATATCCTGACTGATAAGATGGTTAAAGACGGCTTCATTGGAAGAAAGGGTAAAGGAGGGTTTTATAGGTTACAAAATGATGAAAATGGAAAAAGAAAACAAGTATTAGATCTTTATGATGGAGAATATAGAGAAATAGTAAAACCAAATTTAGGCAGCATAAAACTTGCTAAGAAAAATTTAAGAAACCTCCTTGAATATCAAGATAAAGGTGGCGAATATGCAAATTTAGTTTTGATACACGTTTTGAAATACGTAGCTGACCTTATGCCAGAGATATCTGATTCTATTGTATCTGTAGATGAAGCAATGAAATCAGGGTATGCATGGAAATATGGTCCGTTTGAATTAATTGATCAATTAGGAACCTCATGGTTTGAAGAAAAATTGAATGAATTAGGATTAGTGGTGCCTGATATTATTTCGATAGCAAAAGGAAGACCTTTTTATAGATTGGGCAATAGTAAAAGAGAATTTCTTTCCATAGATGGGCAATATGAACCAATCCCTTTCAATCAGGATTATTGGTTATTAGAAGAGATAAAAATTTCTAAAACGCCAGTTGCTTCAAATAAATCTGCATCTATATGGGATATTGGGGATGGTGTGGCTTGTTTAGAATTCCATAGTAAAATGAACTCCATTGATAATGACTCCATAGCTATGGTTAAAGAAGCTTCAAAACTAGATAAAAAAGGATTTAAGGCATTAATTGTTGGTAACGACTCTGATCATTTTTCTGTAGGAGCAAATATAGGAATGGGCTTATATGCTGCTAATATTGCAATGTGGCCATTGCTTGAGCAAACTTTTAGGGAAGGTCAGAATGCGTATCTTGATCTAAAATACTCTTCGATACCTGTCATAGCAGCTCCAGCTGGAATGACTTTAGGCGGAGGGTGTGAAATATGTTTACATGCAGATTTTGTGAATGCTCATTCTGAACTTTATATGGGTCTTGTAGAGGTCGGAGTTGGAATAGTGCCTGCCTGGGGTGGAATTAAGGAGATGATTTTTAGGCATTTTAAAGACAATAAAAGAAGTGGAGGGCCAATGCCACCTTTGATGAAGGTGTTTGAAACTATTGGCTTAGCTAAAGTTTCAACTTCTGCATTTGAGGCGAAAGATTTACTTTTTCTTGATCAAACAAATAAAGTAACAATGAATAGGAAACGTTTGCTCCCAGATGCTAAAAAACAAGCTTTGTTGATCGCTGAAAATTATGTTCCTCCTAAGAATGATGAAGTTGTTTTTTTGCCTGGAGAAACTGCAAAAACAGCATTTAGTTTAGCTGTTAGCGATTTAAAAAAGGCTGGAAAAATTACAGATCATGATGTTGTGGTTTCTAATGAATTAGCGAATGTTGTTTCTGGTGGTAATACAGATATTTTAGAGCCGATAAATGAGAAACAGTTATTGGATTTAGAAAGATTAGCTATCGCAAAATTGTTTAAAGAACCTAAAACTTTAGATAGAATGGAACATATGTTGACAAAAGGTAAGCCTCTAAGAAATTGACTTAGATCTAGGAAAAAAAATGCAAAAATACGAAGCTCCAATTAAAGATGTTAATTATTTATTTAACTCAATCTTTCACATTAATAATTACTCAAATATAGACAAATATAAAAAAATTACTCCTGAGATAATAAACTTGATTTTAGAAGAGGCTTCAAAATTCACTCAGAATGTTTTGCTTCCTTTGAATCAATCAGGCGACTCAGAGGGTTGTAGTTTTGAGAAAGGAGAGGTCAGAACTCCCAAAGGCTTTAAAGATGCTTATAAATCTTTTATAGAAGGGGGCTGGTCTTCGCTAACTTTTGATGAGAAGTATGGAGGTCAAGGACTCCCCTCACTTGTTGGAGTCATAGTTTCTGAAATGATTGTTTCAACAAATATGTCCTTTGGTATGTACCCAGGTTTGACTCAAGGAGCTTATAAAGCAATTCAGAAAATTGGGAACACTAGACAAAAAGATTTTTATCTGCCTCATTTTTCTAGTGGCAAGTGGACTGGCACTATGAATTTAACAGAGCCACACTGTGGAACAGATTTAGGATTAATTAAAACCAAAGCTGAACCAAATAAAGATGGGTCATATTCTATTACTGGAACAAAAATTTTTATTTCCGCAGGAGAACATGATTTAAGCGAAAATATTATTCACCTTGTTTTAGCAAAAGCACCTAATTCTCCACCAGGGATTAAAGGTATAAGTTTATTTATAGTTCCAAAATTTTTGTCTAAAGAAGACGGCTCCTTAGGTGAGAGAAATAATGTTGAATGTGGTTCGATTGAAGAAAAAATGGGAATTAAAGCATCGTCTACGTGTGTTATGAACTATGATTCTGCTAAAGGGTACTTGCTAGGAGAGCTAAATAAAGGCATGAAAGCTATGTTCATAATGATGAATGAGGCTAGGTTAGGTGTCGGGATTCAGGGTTTAGGAATGTCAGAGGTAGCTTTTCAAAGTGCAGCTGCTTACTCTAAGGAAAGATTACAGGGAAGAAGTCTTAAAGCTCCAACAAATCCTGAATTAAAAGCTGACCCAATTATCGTTCACCCTGATGTTAGAAGAATGCTTCTTACGATTAAATCATTTAACGAGGGAGCTAGAGCTCTTTCTGTTTGGATAGCTCTAAATTTAGATATATCTGAGTTGCACCCTGATGAAGAAACTAGAAGAGACGCATCAGATTTCGTTGCTTTGATGACGCCTATAGCGAAAGCCTTTATGACAGACGTGGGTTTCGAAAATGTTAATTTAGCATTACAGTGTTATGGTGGGCACGGTTATATTAAAGACCATGGAATGGAACAATTAGTAAGAGATACCAGGATCACTCAACTTTATGAGGGAACTAGTGGAATACAAGCTCTTGATTTAGTAGGGAGAAAATTACCAAAAAATGTAGGGAGGCTATTAAGACAATTTTTTCATCCTGTTGATAGTTTTATTAAAGAAAATTTATCGAATAATCAAATGATGGATTTAATTTTGCCGCTTGCAAAGTCATTTGCACGTTTGCAGCAAGCTTCTGGATGGATAGCAGAAAATGGTTTGTCTGATCCTAGACAGGCTGCAGGAGCGTCTTCTGATTATTTGAGATTATTCGGTATAGTAGCTCTTGGCTTTATGTGGGCACGAATGGCGAAAGTAAGCATGTTAGAGATTAATTTAGATGGAGCTGACAAGGGTTTCCATACTAACAAAATTAACCTTGCTAAATTTTATATGAGTAAAATAATTCCCGAAAGTTCCTCCTTGCTATCAAAAATTTTAGCTGGATCAGAAACTCTTATGCAACCTGAAGCTATTGATTTCTAATTTCATCCCTTTCTATTGGTCCACTTGGGTTTTCTCTTTTCAAAAAAAGCTTTCAGTCCTTCTGCGCCATCACTATTTCTACTCATATCAGCAACTGTTTGGGCTCCATCATCAAGGATATCGTTTAATGGCATGATTCCCACATTACTGATAAGCCTTTTGCTTTCTTTTATTCCGTTGGGAGATCGCTGTTTTATTTGGTCAAGAACATTCCTGAGATAAACATTCGCTTCATCTGTGTCACTGCATAAGTAATTAACTAGTCCAAGTTTAAATGCATCATCTCCAGATAGTAAGCAACCGGTTGTTATTAGCTTTCTTACTTGAAAAGTTCCGATCCTCTGGACTACAAATGGAATTATTTGTGCTCCAGGGAGACCAAAACCTGTTTCAGGCATTGCATAAGTAGAATCAGATGTTGCTATCACTAAATCAGAAACACAGGCAATTCCAAACCCACCTCCTCTTGCTGCGCCGTGAACAATTGATATAACTGTTTTAGGTGAATGATTGATAATTGATAGAAGTTCACCAAAGCGCCGATTAACAATGTATAACTGATCTTGCTCACCTTTTTTTGGTTCATCAATTCGATCTATCATATCTTTCAAATCTCCACCTGCAGAGAAATGTTTTCCCTCTGCTTTAATTACAATCACATCAATCTCGTTAATTTTAGCTGCTAGAGTGAAAATTTCAAAAATTTCAGTTGCCATTTCTATATTCATAGCGTTTCTTGAGTTTGGACGGTTTAAAGTTATTGTTAAACAAAAACCATCTTGGTTATGTTTTATCCATTTGCATTTAGGTAAAATATATTCCATGTTGTTCTCTGTGGTATTAAGGATGAAAGAAAATTAACTTTTATGATAATAGGAGATACATAATGAATATTGAAGAGGAAACTAACAAAATTCGTGATAAGGTTGGAGAGGATTGTGGTATTGGTGGTAAAATTAAGTTTGACCTTGGTGACGATGGAGTTATTTTTGTTGATGCTTCAGTAGTGCCCAATATAGTTAATAATGAAAATAGTGAAGCTGATTGCACAATATCATTGAGCTCAGAAGATTTTTTGCAGATTCAAAGTGGAGAATTGGACCCAACCACAGCATTTATGATGGGAAAATTAAGAATTGATGGAAGTATGGGTTTGGCGATGAAAATTCAAGGTATGATGGGTTAAAAAATTACTCTTTTTTCCAAATAGCATTAGAGAATGAAATTATTTTTAAGTCTTTGCAGTAAAGTTTTGAGCTAGAAAAAATTAAATTTGTTGTTTTTTTTGTAATTCTCGTTTTAGAAATTAATAGTTCATTTAATTGGGTGCTTTCAGGATACTTTATGCTTTGGCTGACCAATATAAAATTTTCATTTAATCCATTATTTATACTAATATTCATCATTCTAGTAAAAAAATAGCATAGGCAATCAGTTGGTATTTTTATATTTGTTGAAGGTTTAATTGAAGAAAAGATTAAGCTTGTATCATAGGTATCATTAAGATTGCTAATTGAAATATCGCCTTTTATATTTTTTAAAGATATTTCTTCTAATAAAGAGAACTTTTCAGTGTGGGTATTCATTAATTGGAATTAAAATGCTAAATTATTTTGAGGTTGCGACAAAAACCCCATCCCATTCGTCGGGAGGAGGGTTTGTCTTATATTCTTGAATTCTATCCAAGTATAGTTGGTTTAGAACTTCTATTTCGATGTTAACATTTTGCGAAAGTTCTTTTGTAGAATGAATTAGATCTTTTGCCCGATCCCATTCCTTGTTTCTGTATGCGTTAAGCATATCAGAATTAGCTTCATATAATTTTTTGAACTCTGGTTTAGATTTGTATTCTTGATCACCAATAAGTGCAAAGATCCTAACCGCTTCGGCTTTACCTTTTACAGCAATAAGATCTAGTTCTATTGTTGCCCAATCGTCCATAACCTTTTGAGTTTCTTCACCTATAACAATATCTACTCCATAGTTTTTTGATTGGCCCTCTAGTCTTGCTGCTAAATTTACCGGATCTCCTAAAACCGAATAGTCAAACCTTTTATCGGAGCCCATATTTCCAACTACACACTCTCCTGTATTAATCCCAATTCCGATTCTGACTGGATGGAAATCTCTATTTTCTTGTTTAGCTTCCTCTTCCAGCTGTTTATTAAGTTTAGGTAGGTATTCAAACATAGCTAAAGCTGAGCTTCCTGCATTTTTGGGGTGATCATCATCATCCAAAGGCGCATTCCAGAAAGCCATTATGCAATCACCCATGTACTTATCTATAGTTCCTTTTCTCTCCATGATTATGTCTGTCATTGGAGTTAGAAATTTATTGATTAGCGATGTAAGACCTTGAGGGTCAGTTTTAAAGGTTTCTGATATTGCTGTAAAACCTCTGACATCACAAAATAAAAATGTCATAGATTTCATCTCACCACCTAAAATTAATCTATCTGGTTCATCTGCCAATTGTTCAACTAGGGCTGGAGAGAGGTATTGGGCAAAAGCTCCACGGACTTGTTTTTTTTCAGCAGCAGTTGCGGAAAAACTTGTGTATGTTAGGTAAGAATAAAGGATTAAAATACTAATGGCAAAAAAACTAAAATCAATTAGTTCTCTTCCAGGCAATGATAAAATTGAAAAATTAATTCCTGAAAATGAAAACCAAGAAAAGCTTATAAGGAGTATGGCTATTACACCTACTAATAATAGCGACCATGTGGCTCCAATTAATGGAAGTAGGATAATGAGAAGTAAACCTGTTAAAATTGCAATAATGATCTCTATTGCAGGAGCTATATCTCCTCTTGTTAAAGGGGTTTTAAAAATAATAGTTTCTAACATATTTGCGTGTACTTCTACACCAGGAAGGTTATTAGAAATTGGAGTAGCTCTAATATCTCTTAAACCTACTGCAGATGTTCCAACAAGAACAAATTTATTTTTAAATCGTTCTGGCGGTATAAGACCAGAAATCACATCTTTGGCTGAAACATACAAATCTTTGGTTTGTTCGCCGGGTTTAGCGTAATAAACCCAGATTTCACCATTGGGTTCGGTTGGTATAGAGTAATCTTTTGTAAGTGCAACTTTAGTAATTCCTATTTCATTCGCAAAAACTACTAAAGGGCGTTTTGGCTTTCCTGTTGCTTGTCTTAGCATTTCTAATGTAAGAGATGGGTAGATTTTTTTTCTCAGTTTACCGTTTTTCTTTAGGTATTCTATTTTAATAATAATAGGAACTTTTCTAACTATACCATCTCTATCTGGTTCAACATTTAGCATGCCTAGTCCAGGCGAGGATTTCTCAAGAGGTTTAAAATTTCTCAAAACTGCTCTAAAATTTGAGCTTAAAAAGGGGTATGGTTTCTCCCCTTTTCTTGCTAAAGGAGGCGCAGAAGGTAAACCTTTTCTTTGACCAGGAATCGCTTCTCCTCTAGCCGCTTGTCCAAGCACAACTCTACTTTGCCTTAGGGCGTTAGCAAAAATAGCATCATTACTAGGCAGAGCCTCAAGCTCTTTTATAGTGTTAGGGTTTAGATTTCTCGCACTTGCTCTACTTGCTACAAGGTTTGGTGATAACCGGTCTTCTTCGGCAAAAATAACGTCAAAACCAACTGAAACAGCTCCGCTTTTCATCAAATTGTTAAGCATTTCAGTTAAAACGTCTCTAGGCCAAGGCCACTGACCTAAAGAGGCCAAACTTTCATCATCTATATCAACAATTACGACTGGTCGTTCTTGATTTTCTGGCGCTTCCCTAGGTTTTTGGTTTTGATAAAAATCAAATAAGAATGATTGAAGAGGTTGTAGGGTATTCTCTCTTATTGAGTTAATAGGTCCACCTGGAGTTAATTCAGATGCTTTGACAATGCATAAAGCCAATAGAATAAAAAGAGAAATAAGCCTTCCTTTTCTCCACCAATCAAAAATTTTTTTCAATATTGTTTTTTTTCGCGAGTTATTTTTATCAGAATTATTTTGATCATTTACCATAAAATTAGCTTCTTTATAGGCTAGTTCTTGAATATATATATAAATTTTTTAACTTAAAAAATGCCACACATAAAAAGTATTTTTCTACATCATATATTCCATTATAATGCAATTTAATAAAATTTAATCAACTCATTTAGTCTTATCAGGTCATTTAAATTGAAAATAAATAAAAAAATAGCTAAAAATTTTACTAAACTTGCATTATTTTTCATTTTGCTCGTTTTACCTTATAGTTTACTAGCCGAGAGTCTTCTTATAAGTCAGACGATAAAGCCCAATTCTAAAGAAAATGATCCAAAATTAACTTATTTTCAAGAATGTGAATTTTGCCCAAAAATGGTAGTTATTCCTCCTGGTCAAATAGATTATAAAAAAGTAAATATAAAAAGTGATTATTTGAAAGTAGATAAAATTATTATAAATAAGGCATTTGCTATGAGCATTTATGAAATTACTTGGTCACAATGGTTAGCATGTGTAGATAAGAAAATTTGTAAGAAAATTCCTTCAGATCAAGGTTGGGGGAAAGGTAAACTTCCAATAATCAATGTGAGTTGGATTGATGCAATGGATTACATTAATTACCTCAATAAAATTACTGGAGGTAGCTACAGGCTTCCAATTGAATTAGAGTGGCAATATGCAGCAAGAGCTAATACAAAATCTATCTATTGGTGGGGGAATGATGTTGGAAAAAATTTAGCGAATTGTAGAATTTGTGGAAGTAAATGGGATGGGGAACAAAGTTCGCCAGTTGGTTCTTTTGGAGCAAATCAATTTGGTTTATTTGATATGAATGGTAATGTTTGGGAGTGGGTTTATGACTGTTGGGATCAGGATAATTTGGTAAATAAAAATATTGTTTTAGACATCCCTATTAAGAATTGTAAGGATAGGGTAATAAAGAGTGGTTCTTGGTATTATATCCCTAAACTTATCACACCTGAAACTCGTCATAAATTTCCTGGAAACCTCTCAAGTTATAATATTGGGTTCAGAGTTGTAAAAGATTTACAATAACAAGTAATTAATTAGCGCTGTTAATTATTTGCTATTGCCTAACTTTAAAATTGAAAAAGAAAAAATTGCAGATTGCATGAAATTTGTATGTATAATGGTGCCGCCGGCGTGAATTGAACACGCGACCCCACCCTTACCAAGGGTGTGCTCTACCCCTGAGCTACGGCGGCACATTTTCTTCTGCACCCTATACATCAATTTCATAGAGATATCTATTAAAGG
>MDSV01000109.1_pt1 | contig 23759 bp, 24 predicted proteins | sample 810851 | NCBI WGS metagenome assembly MDSV01 (sample SAMN05326640, study PRJNA326480) | marine metagenome | isolation source: seawater | place: Atlantic Ocean: North East | collected 2012 | reverse complement strand
ACCGGCACCTTCCCCAGCTGCTCCAGGGTGCGTGGGTTGTCGGCATGACAGGGGCCATTCAAGATGAGTCCCAGCACAGGAAGGTCCCGGCGCTTTAAGGCCTCGAGGCTGAGCAGAGTGTGATTGAGGGTGCCCAGGCCGCTGTGGGCCACCAGCACGATGGGCAGTCGCCAGCGTTCTAGCTGATCGATTTGCAACCAGTCGCGCGTGAGTGGCACCAGCAGCCCTCCCGCACATTCCACGACAAGTGGCGAGGTCACAGATGGGAGACGGAGATGGGCGGGATTGATCCGTTTGCTTTCGCGTTCCGCCGCCCAGTGAGGCGAGACGGGCGCTTGGAACACGTAGGCCTCCGGGATCCAGCGCTGCTCGGGCAGGTTCAGCAGCTTGATCACCTGCTGACGGTCACTGCCTTCGCTCAGACCACTTTGCACCGGTTTCCAGTAGCTCGCCCCCAGCCCCTGCACCAACAAGGCACTAACCACCGTCTTGCCGACATCGGTGTCTGTCCCACAGACCACCAGCTGGAGGGGGGATTGTTCAGAGATGGTGGAGGTCATGGTGCTGTTCCGGAGTGTTCAAGCCATTCCTGCACGCGTAACAGCAGATCGGGTACGAGCAAGGCATGGCCACTGCCCTCCAGAGTCCAGATGCTGGGTTTGTGTTGGAGATGGTGCTGGAGATCTTCCAGCAGTTGCCGGCGTGCTTCGGCCACCACAATCGCGTCTGCGCCTGCATTCACCACCAGCACCCTGGCACCGGTGGGAAGACCAGAGGGAAGCGATGCGGTGTCACGGAGCTGTGTGAGATCCGCACGCAGTCGTTGTCTGCCTGCAGTCGAAAGCCCGTCTTGTACAGGGTTTGCTGGTAGCCCGCTTGCAGATTCAGGGGCTGCAGCCCGGTTGAGAAAGGTGTGAAGCATGGTCCTTTCTTGGTCTGTGCCGATGCAGTGGCCCATGCCGATCAGCCCGGTATGCAGGGCTCGTCCGGCTCGCCCTACAGGCACAAAACGGCTGAAGCAGGCCAGCAGCACCACATCGGTTGACGCTCTGAGCACCGGTTCGGGCAGCAGATGCGGACCAAGAGAGTGGCCGATGATCACGCGGCGCTGTTGTTTGATCGGACTGCGATCGCTGCTCCAGGTGGGCATGAAGGGTGGACGTGACCCGTACCCCCTCTCTCCGTTTTGCCACGTCCACCCATGGTGTTGGAAGCGGCGCTGCCAAGGGCGCCATACACGGCTGTCGCCGCTCCAACCATGCATGGCGATGACTTGTTTCATCGCAGTGTGATTGCGGTCATGGGGCAGCGGTCATTGAGCCTTCGCCAGGCAGTGCAGCAAGAGTTCCAAGGTGTCATCACTCTGCTGCCGATGCAGCACCAGGCGCAGCCTTGCACTGCCATCCGGCACCGTGGGGGGACGGATGGCAATGCTGAGTAGGCCTGCCTGCTCCAGTTGTTGCTGCAGATTCAGGGCGGTTTGGTCATCGCCCACAAGCAACGGCAGGATCGGGCCACGCCCCCTTGGCCTTGGCCAGCCCGCAGTCGCGATGCGATCGCGCCAGTGCTCAGCACGCTCCACCAACTCCCTGCCCCAGTGGGGGTGAGCCTGAATGAGTTGGAGGGCCGCCAGGGCTGCAGCTGCCAGGGGGGGGGCTAGGGCTGTGGTGTAGCGGAATGCGCCGCTGCTTTGCAGCAGTTGATCTCCCACTTCGTCATCACAAGCGAGAAAGGCGCCGCCACTGCCGAATGCCTTGCCGAAGGTGCCGCTCACCATCGTGACGCCGTGATGGATGTGATCACTGGGCGTTGCAATGGTTGCCGCCAGTCCTTCTCCATTGGGCCCAAGGATTCCGAGGGCGTGTGCTTCATCGACGAGCAGTTTTGCGTCATGGGCACAGCAGAGCGCCACCATGCTCGCCAGATCCGGGCTGGTTCCCTCCATGCTGAACAGACTTTCGGTGATCACCAGCAGCGGCTGGGACGGCCTTGCCCTGCGAATGTTCTCGAGCTGAAGACTGAGATCTCCAAGGTTGTTATGGGCGAACCGCTTGAGCCGGGCACCGCTCGCTTGAACACCCACCAGTAGGGAGTGATGGATGAGCCGGTCGGCCAGCACCGTGGTGTGTCGATCCGTGAGGGCTGTCACCGCCGCCAGGTTTGCTTGAAAGCCACTGGGAAAGAGAAAGGCCCGTTTCCAGCCCAACCAGGACCCCAGAGCGGCTTCCAGCTCCTCATGGACCGGACGGCTACCGCTCACCAGACGCGAACCACCGGCGCCGACCCCTTGATCCTTGATGGCCCGCCAGGCGGCCTGTTGCAGCAGGGGATGTCGGGCCAGATTGAGATAATCATTGCTCGCCAGATCAAGCAGGCCCTGATGGGATGGGTGGGTGCCGGAGGGTCGCAGGCGATCCGATCCGGGCTTGGGCACCCAGGTGCGCAGGCTGCGGCGGCGAGCGGGCGGGATGCTGGCCATCGATTCACTTTGGATCACGCCTGTCGGTGTGAGGCCATGGCCTCCCTAGGATCTTGGCCATGGCTGATCATGATTCACCCTCTGCGCAGTCTGCAATCAATGGGGTGATTGACCTCGAGCAGCTGTTTTCCTTCGCACTGGATGACTTCCAGCTTGAAGCGATCGATGCCCTCAATCAGGGACAGTCGGTCGTGGTGAGTGCTCCCACAGGCTCAGGAAAGACCTTGGTGGGTGAATATGCCATTCACCGCGCCATCGCGCACGATCAGAAGGTGTTTTACACCACCCCTTTAAAAGCACTGTCCAATCAGAAATTACGGGATTTCCGCGAGCAGTTCGGTCAAGACAATGTTGGCCTGATGACCGGTGATTTGAGCGTCAATCGCGACGCCAGGGTCGTGGTGATGACAACCGAGATCTTCCGCAACATGCTCTATGCGGAAGTGGACAAGGGCAACGATCCCCTCGCCGATGTTGAGGCTGTGGTCCTCGACGAGTGCCATTACATGAATGATTCTCAGCGCGGCACCGTTTGGGAGGAATCGATCATTCATTGCCCGCCATCGGTCCAGTTGGTGGCACTGTCAGCCACGGTCGCCAATGCAGGTCAACTCACCGATTGGATTGAGCGTGTTCATGGGCCGACAAGGCTGGTCTTGAGCGATTTCCGTCCGGTGCCGCTGCAGTTCAGCTTCTGCAGTGCCAAGGGATTGCATCCTCTGCTGAATGAAGCCGGTAATGGTTTGCATCCCAACTGCAAGGTGTGGCGTGCTCCCAAAGGTCACAAGCGCAAGGGTCGCTCCCCAAAACCACCGCAGCCAGAACCGCCACCGATCAGTTTCGTGGTGGCCCAGATGGCAGAGCGGGACATGCTTCCGGCGATCTATTTCATCTTCAGCCGGCGCGGATGCGATAAGGCTGTTCGCGATCTCGGCGTGCAGTGCCTCGTCTCGACAGAAGAACAATCCCGGATCGCTGCGCGTTTGCGGGCCTATACCCTTGCCAACCCGGAAGCCGTGCGTGACGGGCTCCATGCCGATGCCCTGCTGAGAGGGATTGCTGCACACCATGCCGGTGTGCTTCCGGCTTGGAAAGAGTTGATTGAAGAGCTGTTTCAGCAGGGATTGGTGAAGGTGGTTTTTGCCACCGAAACCCTGGCTGCCGGCATCAATATGCCTGCCAGGAGCACTGTGATCGCTTCATTGTCGAAGCGCACAGAACGGGGCCATCGCCCCTTGATGGCCAGTGAATTTCTGCAGATGGCCGGTCGTGCGGGGCGCCGTGGTCTCGACTCCAAGGGTTATGTGGTCACTGTGCAAAGCCGCTTTGAGGGGGTCCGTGAGGCGGGGCAGTTGGCCACCAGTCCTGCGGATCCGCTGGTGAGTCAGTTCACCCCCAGTTATGGCATGGTGCTCAATCTGCTTGCCCGCCATGACCTCTCGAAGGCGCGGGAGTTGGTCGAGCGCAGCTTTGGGCGCTATCTGGCAAGCCTCGACTTGGTGGAGGAGGAGGAGATCCTCAATCAGTTGCGTCTTCAGCTCGGCCAACTGCAGGGCACGTCAGGAGATGTGCCTTGGGAAGACTTCGAGGATTATGAGAAACGGCGTGGACGCCTGCGCGAGGAGAGGAGACTGCTGCGCATCCTGCAGCAGCAGGCTGAGGAAACCTTGGCCAATGAACTCACCCTGGCGCTTCAGTTCGCCAGTACCGGAACGCTGGTGAGTCTGAAGGCCCCCCAACTGCGCGGTGGTGTCACCCCAGCGGTGATTGTTGACAAGCTCGATGGCCCGGGTCAGTTCCCATTGCTGCTCTGCCTGACGCACGACAATGTCTGGCTGTTGCTGCCCTGTCAGGCGGTCGTGAGTCTGCATGCAGAGCTCAGCTGCCTCCAGGTGGACAGTGTCACCGCTCCCGACCTCCATCGAGCTGGCGAGTTGCGTCATGGTGACCAGCAGAGCGGTGGTCTTGCTCTGGCAGTGGCGCATATGGCCCAACGCCATGACATGACAACGCCCCAATACGACCTGGCTGGTGAGGTGCTTTCCCAGGCCAGGCTGGTGAAGGAGTTGGAGGAGGATCTGGAGGCGCATCCCGCTCACCGCTGGGGTGATCGGCGTCAGCTCAAGAAGCATCGGCGGCGTATGGAAGAGCTAGAGATCGAGATCGGCGAACGCCAGCAGCTCTTGCATCATCGGGCCAATCGCCATTGGGACACCTTCCTGGCCCTGATCGAGATCCTTCAGCACTTTGGTTGTCTTGACGATCTTCAGCCCACGGAGATTGGCCGAACCGTTGCAGCCCTTCGGGGTGATAACGAGCTCTGGCTTGGTCTGGCCTTGATGAGCGGCCATCTGGATGATCTGCCGCCACAAGAGTTGGCAGCAGTGTTCGAGGCGATCAGCACTGAAGTGAACCGGCCGGATCTATGGAGTGGTTTCCCGCCCCCGCAGCGAGCTGAGGAGGCTTTGCATGATCTGATGGGACTTCGCCGCGAACTGTTGCGGGCCCAGGAACGTTCCAACGTGGTGGTGCCTGTGTGGTGGGAGCCCGAGCTGATGGGGCTGGTCGAGGCGTGGGCCAATGGCTGCGCCTGGAATGACCTCATCGCTAACACCTCCTTGGATGAGGGCGATGTGGTGCGAATCATGCGGCGAACGGTGGATCTTTTGGCCCAGGTGCCCTACTGCGAAGCGATCAGCGAGCAGCTGCGCAGTCATGCCCGTCAGGCGCTGAGGGCGATCAACCGCTTCCCTGTGGCTGAAGCCGAGGATCTGCTCAAGACTGGTGAGGGACTCAATCCTGCGACTGAACGGGCAGCTTGACCAGCTTTTCCCTTAGCCGTGGGGGATGGTCATGGCGGCCGGATCGACGATGCGATCGAAGTCTTCGGCGCTGACATAGCCGAGCTCTAGGGCTGCATCGCGCAAACTTGAGCCCTGTTCATGGGCATATTTAGCGATAGCGCTGGCTTTGTCGTAGCCAATCACCGGTGCCAAGGGGGTCACCAGCATCAGCGACTGCTCAACGTCGCGCTGGATTCGGGTGTTGTTGGGCGTGATCCCTTCCACCATCGCGACCCGGAAGCAGCGGCTGGCATCCGTTAGCAACGTGATGGCCTGCAGCAGGTTGAAGCCGATCAGTGGTTTGTAGACGTTCATTTGTAGATGGCCACCGGCGCCTGCCATGGCCACCGCTGCATCCAGACCGATCACCTGGGTGCATACCATTGCCATGGCTTCACACTGCGTGGGGTTCACCTTGCCAGGCATGATTGAGCTCCCGGGCTCGTTCTCTGGGAGATGCAGTTCCGCCAGGCCGGCGCGGGGTCCGCAGGCAAGCAGGCGGATGTCGTTGGCGATCTTGAGCAGGCTCACAGCCAGCAGTCGGAGTTGCCCCATGGCGTTGACCAGGCCGTCATGGCTCGCCATCACGGCGAATTTGTTCGGTGCGGAGCTGAAAGGCAACCCCATCAGGCGGGCTAATTCCGCGGCGGCTTGGTCCGCATAGCCATCGGGGGCATTGAGGCCTGTGCCTACGGCGGTGCCCCCGAGCGGCAGCAACAGCACTTCCTTCAGGCTGGCGTTGATGCGCACAGACGCAGTGTTGATTTGATCTCGCCATGCGGAGGCCTCTTGCCCCAAGGTGAGAGGTACCGCGTCCTGGAGGTGCGTGCGGCCGATTTTCACGATGCTTCCCCAGGCCTCAGCTTTGGCCGCAAAGGTTTGGCTCAGCCGTTGTAGTTCAGGTAATAGACGGTGGCAGATCCCATCAGCTGCGGCGACGTGAATCGCTGCTGGGAAGGCGTCGTTGGTCGATTGCGACTTGTTGACGTGGTCATTGGGATGGACTGGTTGATGGCTGCCGAGCTCTTCTCCTGAGCTGCGTGCTGCCAGATTGCTGATCACCTCGTTGAGGTTCATGTTGGTCTGGGTCCCGCTGCCGGTCTGCCAGACCCGAAGAGGAAATTGATCGTCGTGTTGGCCTTCTGCAATGGCGGCAGCAGCGTCAACAATCAAATCGCGTTTCGCTTCGTCCAGGACACCAAGTTTGGTGTTGACGATGGCTGCCACCTGCTTGATCCTTGCCAGGGCATGGATCAGCTCAGTTGGCATCCTGTCGGCTGCAATGTCGAAGTTCTGCAGAGACCGTTGGGTTTGAGCGCCCCATAGGGCTTCAGCAGGCACCTCAACAGGCCCCATGCTGTCGGTTTCGACCCGTGTCGCTGCCACCATCAGTTCGTCTCGCCCCGCTGCGACGCACTTGCACACGTCTTCATCCTGCCAGCAGGGCTTGGACGACCGACTCTGGTGTTGGTCAGCTGTCTTCAGCTGTCTGGTCTAGGTCGCAGCACCAGCCAGGTCACAGCCGCTAAGCCTGACAGGCTCACGACCACGTAAATCCAGTCGGCATAGGGGGTCCAGAACATCGGCTGAGCGGGTGATCAGAGCCCCAGGCGTGACCAGATCACCCCTAGGTTGGCCTGGTGTAGATCGGTGCTGAAGCAGGCCGCCAGTTGTTCGGGATTGAGCTTGTTGGTCACATCGGGGTCGGCTTCTAAATTGCCGCGGAAATCACCACCGTCGGTGTTCCAGGCCGTATGGGCGTTGCGTTGTACGACCCGGTAGGCATCCTCACGGCTCATGCCGGCATCGACTAATCCAAGTAGGACTCGCTGGCTAAACACCACGCCGCCGTAGACGTTCATATTGCGGCGCATGTTGTCGGGATAGACCCCAAGTTGGGAGACGACGGCGGTCATCTCTCTCAGCATGAAGTGAAGGGTGACAGAGCAGTCGGGCAGCATCATGCGCTCGGTGGAACTGTGGCTGATGTCGCGTTCATGCCAGAGCGCCACGTTTTCCAGTGCTGCCACCACGTAGCTGCGCAGTACGCGCGCCAGACCGCTGATCCGCTCGCTGCGGATCGGATTGCGCTTGTGAGGCATGGCTGAACTGCCTTTCTGTCCCTTGGCGAAGCTCTCCTCCACCTCAAGCACGTCAGTGCGTTGCAGGTTGCGGATCTCGGTGGCGAATCGGTCGAGAGACGCTCCCACTAGTGCGAGTGTCTGCACGTAATCGGCATGGCGATCGCGTGAGATCACCTGAGTGCTGGCGGTGTCTGGCGTGAGGCCCAGCCGCTCGCAAGTCAGGCGTTCCACCTCAGGGTCGGTATTGGCGTAGGTGCCCATGGCACCGCTGATCTGGCCTACGGCAACATCACGCTCAAGTCGCTCAAGACGCTCTGCGTTGCGGCGGGTCTCCGCTAGCCAGCCAGCCAGTTTGAAACCAAAGGTGATCGGTTCGCCATGAATGGCGTGGGAGCGACCGATCATCACGGTGGCCTTGTGGTCGATCGCCAGCTTGGCGATCGCCTGATCCAGATCGGCGAGTTCCTTTCGCAGCAAGCGAACCGATGCCTTGAGCTGCAAGGCAACGCCGGTATCCAGCACGTCGCTGCTGGTCATGCCGACATGAATGAAGCGTCCTGCATCACCCACGTGCTCGTTCACATTCGTGAGGAAGGCAATCACATCGTGCCGAACCTCCGCCTCGATCTCGAGGATCCGCTCCGGCTCGAAGGCGGCCTTGGTCCGGATCTCCTCCATCGCGTCCTCAGGCACGCGCCCGAGGCTGCAGTTCGCTTCACAAGCGGCAACTTCAACGTCGAGCCAGCTCTGGTATTTGGCTTTATCAGTCCAGAGGTTGCCCATTTCGGGCAGGGTGTATCTCTCGATCAAGGCCAGCGCGTGGCAACGACGTCACCAATGTATGGCCCTGCCTTCAGGCTGAATGCAGCCGCTGGTGCTCCACTTCCCACTGCACATGCTGGCCCCAGGCCTGCTGCCGCACTAGGCAACGACCGCCACGGCACTGGATGACCTGAAAGGGAGGAAGGTCTGAGGGATGGTTATCGAGGGTCACGAAACTACCGGGGTGCAGCAGTTCGAACACGTCGTGCTTTGGAGCTGGGGAGACGGCGCTGAGAACGCGTTCAGCCCGGTTTCGGCCGTGGCGATGGCTGCGGGGAGGCTGACTAGCTGACACGTCCCGATGGGCGGATTGGGTTGATCTTCCCGGAGGTCATCCAGGCTTTGGACTTACCCCCCGGATTTGTTCGGTTTTCCCCTCTGCTTTTATGACGAAATGGCACATAAGACCCGTTTGGACCAGCATTTGCTGACGCTGGGCCTGGTGCCAACCAGGCAGCAGGCTCAGCTGTTGATTCGTGCAGGCAAGGTTCGTGATGGAAGCGGGCTGTTGCTGGATAAGCCTGGCCAGCAGGTGGCCATGGATCTCACGGTGACTGTGGAGCAACCCCCACGTTTTGTCTCCCGTGGAGGAGAGAAATTGCTGAAGGGGCTCGAGGTGTTTCCTCTGACAGTTGAGGGTCGCGTTTGTCTGGATGGTGGGATCTCGACCGGTGGATTCACCGATTGCCTTTTGCAGCACGGTGCGCGTCGGGTCTATGGAATTGATGTGGGCTATGGCCAGACGGCCTGGAGCCTGCGCACCGACCCCAGGGTGGTGCTGCGAGAACGCACCAATCTGCGCAGGCTCACCCCCGAAGAGATGTATGGACCTGATGATCCCCGCCCCGACTTTGCGGTAGCGGATGTCTCTTTCATTTCGCTAGGTCTGGTGATGCCAGCGATTCAGGCCTTGCTTGCCCCTTCGGAAGCGGAAGCCGTGCTGCTGGTGAAACCCCAGTTTGAAGTGGGTCGTGAACGGGTGGGGAAGGGAGGAGTCGTCAGAGATCCTGGGGCCCATCGCGATGCTTTGCGTGGAGTGATTCAGGCTGCATCTGGTCTCGCTTGGCAGGCTTACGGACTCGTTGGCTCGCCCATTACCGGACCGGCCGGCAATCACGAATATCTGCTCTGGTTGCGCGCCGGGCGCCCGGATCTGGTCTGGTTGTCTGGTTCACGCAAGGGTCAAGCTGTGACCGAGGTCGATGACACAGACATCGCCAGAGTGGTGACTACCACCCTGGCGAAGGCTGAATGAAGTCATCCGAGCGGGTGGACCTGTCGTCAGAGAGCGGTGCCGTCGCGCTCACCAGTGCGGATTCTCAACACGCTGTCGACTGGGGAAATGAAGATCTTGCCGTCGCCGATCTCTCCTGTTTTGGCGGCCTCAGCGATGGCGTTCACGACGGCCTCAACATTGCTGTCATCGATCACAACCTCGATCTTCAGTTTCTGTAGGAATTCAACGGTGAATTCAGATCCGCGGTAGCGCTCCACCTGGCCTTTCTGGCGTCCGAAGCCGCGTACTTCGCTCACGGTCATGCCAACGATGCCGGCGTTGACCAGGGCGAGTTTGACGTCCTCAAGCTTGAAGGGGCGAATGATGGCCTCGACTTTTTTCATGGACGGCGATCGATAATTTCGAGTGTTAAAAGTGTGTCAGAAAAGGCCTGCTTTCGGTAGAGCCTGCACCGGAAGATATTGCAGGATGAATTGAAAAGGTCTCTCTGAGGTTTCGCCCATTAGGACTCAGCCTCGGAGAGAGGATTGTGCTGGCTGCTACTGATTCAGGAGTCCAAGCTGCTCTGGGCCTCTTGGCGGCGATGGTGATACACGCTGCCTCGGTAATGGAGCTCTACGTGTGGATCGGGCGCTGCAGCGTCGTGTCGCAGAGGAGCTTCGTAGTGCAGGCCACGGTAGGTGTGATCAACCTTGGCTCTGCTGGCCTGTTCGTGCTTGCTGGGGTCGTACTGGATCCCGCGATAGGTGCGCAGTTGAGTGGTCATGGTGGGCAACTCGAAGGGATGAACCTTGTCCCGGCTTTGGCCGGGTCCGCTTCGATAGAAGGAGCGTTGCTTCGCCTTGCGGACTGGCTACTTCCTGCTGGTGGGTCGGTGCAAAGCACCGCTGGAGCTCAACGTTTTGTCCTTCATTATCATTTTATCGAGATGCCGCTGTTCATGGTGAACATTTGATCATTCCTTCATGGATATTTCCTGAAGGAATGTGGTGGCGGTGGGCTTGCCCTGAGCCTTAGTGTTCGACTTGTCTGTTGCCGACCTGTGAGCCAAGTCGCCCCTGATGCCACGCGCACGCCTCTATATGGGGAGAGGTCGATTGCCGATGCAGAACTGATCTGCTTTGAGAACCCTCGCCCAGGACGGCCCTACGAGGTCTCGATCGAACTGCCAGAGTTCACCTGCCTGTGTCCGTTTTCGGGGTATCCCGATTTCGCTGTGCTCCGGTTGCTCTATCAACCGGGGCCGAAAGTGGTTGAGCTCAAGGCGATCAAGCTCTATATCAATAGTTACCGCAACCGGACGATTTCCCATGAGGAAGTAGCCAATCGGATCCTGGATGATCTTGTGGTGGCCTGTGAGCCGGTGTGGATGCAGCTCGAAGCCGATTTCAATCCCAGAGGCAATGTGCACACGGTTGTGCGTGTCACGCACGGATTTCGTCAGCCCTGCTAAGCAAAGTGGGGAACTCCTGCGCAAAGCCGCTCAGATTGCGGTTGCAAAGTCCGGCGATGTGTAATTTCTGATGCTTGGGGTCTTCCACGGCCCAAAGTTGACGGGTGGCTACCAGGCTCAGCCCCCCCCCCAGAAGGGTGATGGCGAAGCCGGAGTAAACCAGAGGCACCCCAGGGTCGCGCTTCAGCAACAGTCCGCTCGCGGGCATCACCTCGACCACCCTCAAGGGCAGGCCATTGACTTCGACGGAGGAACCACCTGGGCGCAGGTTGGTGATCAGCTCGCCGCCCTCCCCGAACACCTGAACCGGCCCGGCTTCGCTCCCTAAGGTCAGGAGCACAGGTTCGCTCCCATCGGGGCGGGTTGGTAGGACAAGGCCCCAGAGCTGGTCTCCGAGCTCAGGGAAGTTCTGGAGCGGCAGTTGCAGCAGGGGGCTTCGGCCCAGCTGAACTGTGATTGTGGCGAGGGACCAATCCGCTTGATAAACGGTCATGCCGCGATATCGCAGCGGGTGATTGACACTGATTTCTTTGAAAACCGCCTCCTGATCCCCTGGGGGTTGAAGCGAGAGTTGCGAACGAAACTGTTCGGTTCGTCCCGCCGGGTCACGTTCAATCGTGAATTGATCGAGCCTGAGCGTGAGCTGGCTGTTACCGGACCTGTCGAGAAGGTCAAGGCTGCGGCCTGGCGCCAGAAACCGTTCCAGTCGATTGCCTCCGAGGGACCCCCAGGCCGCCCCGAGCATCAGCAGGACCATCCCGGTATGCACCAGGAGAGGCCCTACGCGGCCCACCACCCCACGCCGGGCTGCCAGCCGACCTTGCTGTTCCTGAACCTGCCATCCCTGCGCTCGCAAGCTGGTCGCCAGATTGGTGATCCCCTTCTTCGGATCAGGGCTGCTCACCGTTTCGGCGAGCGCCATTTTGCTGAGTTGTCGGGGTTCGCGGTAGTCGATCCAGCGCAGGGCGGATTGCAGTGCAGGCCATTGACGCCGCCAGCTGCAGAGCATGAGCGCCACACCGAGCCAGCCAAGGAGGCCTAGGAACCAACCACTCGAATAGACATGATCCAGCTGCAATTGCAGCATGCGCTCGCCGTTGATCACTCCCAGCCAAGGGTCGGCATTGAATCGCTCCAGATAGAGAGCAGGGTCTTCCCCCTGGGGAAGGATGGTGCCGATGGCGCTAGCGCTGGCAATGAGCAAAAGGAGAAGGATGGCCAGCCGCAGGTCGGAGAGCAGGGCTGCGAGGCGTCGGAGCAGTGTCATCGATCAGCTCCAGCGGGCCAGAAGGGTGAGCATGCCAGTGCAGATCAACACCACACCACTGATGGGTGGAACCCATCGGCCGATCGGTCTCAATGCCAGCAGCTTGGGCACACTGGCGGCAGCACTGCCGGCGACCAGCAAGGGCAGCACTTGGCCGACCCCGAAGCTTGTGAGGAGCAGCACGCCCACGAGTGGTCTGCCGCTTGTGGCAATCCAGCCCAGCAACACCGCCAGCACAGGCGTTGTACAGGGCGACGCTGCTAAGCCGAAGGCGAGTCCGGCTGCGATCGGTGCCAGGGGGGCTGGCACTCGCTCAGTCCAGCGCATTGGATCCGGGCCTGAAGGAAGGGGGAGCCGCACCAGGCCAAGCAAATTGAGTCCCATCACCACCGCCAGCAGGCCGACGAGGCTTGGCACCACATCCGGTACCTGGCCATAGATGCGGCCCACAAGTCCGCTGAGGCTGCCCAGCACGACCAAGGCACCCACGATGCCCGAGCAAAACAGCAGGCTGCGTTGCCAGCCTGGCTGCTGGCCCTTGAAGCCAGCAAGATAGGCAAGGGTTACCGGAAGCAAGGAGAGCGAACAAGGCCCCAGGCTGGTGAGAGCACCGCCCGCAAAGACAAGCCCGATGGTGAGGGGACCGGGCTGATTGAGCGCCTGGGTGAGCAGCTGCTCACTGCTGCGCGCCAGATCCGACAGATCCAGGGAAGCAATCGCCAGGAGGGAAACGTGAATGGTCGCTGCCGGAGCATCCGGAGTGCGCTTGATGGATCACCCTATCGACTTGGCGCCAGGTGCTGATTAGAGCGCTCGTTGGCTCGCCTCGGTCGGCGTCCTCCCACGAGACTGGTGGATTCAAGCGAACAGCGGATCAGAAGGCCTGCCACCAGAAGGCTGGAGAGCAGAGAGTTGCCGCCGTAACTCACCATCGGTAATGGCAGCCCCGTTGTCGGCATGGCACCAGAAGCAACGGCAAGATTCATCAAGGATTGGCCGATCAAGAGGGTGGTGCAGCCAATGGCGGTGAGTCTCGTCTGATTGCTGCGGCAACGCAGGGCAACGCGCAGCCCAAGAAATGCCACCAGCATCAAGAACAGCAGCAGCATGACTGATCCGATGAATCCGAATTCTTCGGCATAGACAGCGAAGATGAAATCGGTGCTCTGAATGGGCAGGTACTGCAGTTTCTGGGTGGACAGTCCGAAGCCTTGGCCGACAATGCCTCCGGAACCGATCGCCAGAAGGCTCTGGACCAGTTGGTAACCATCGCCCTGGGGGTCTTGCCACGGGTTGAGGAAGGAGACCACCCTCAGCCGCTGGTATTCGTTGATCATGATGCTGCTGACCCCGAGTGCAGCGCCGACCAGTGCTGTTCCAAACAGGCTGCGAAGACGAAGGCCGGCAGAAAAAGCCATGAGCCAGAGCAGGAGTCCCGTCAGGGCCGCTGTACTCAGATTCGGTTGTTTGAGAATCAGCAGTATCAAAGCCCCGAAGCTGCCTAGCCAGAGCAACTTCTGATCCACAGCACTGCGTTTCCAGTGCGCAAATAAGTTGGCTGCCTGTAGTACCACGAAGGGTTTCACCAGCTCGGATGGCTGAATCTGCATCGGACCGATCGGTAGCCAGCGGCTAGCGCCATTGACTGGGTCCCCAAAAAGAAGCGTGGCGGCCACCAGTAGACAGCCGATCCACAGAGCTGGGCCGGCCACTTTCATCCAACGTCGTAGGTCGGTGCTGACAGCAAGACTGAGGAGGCCCCAGCTTGCGACCATCCAGATCACTTGTCTTTTGAGGTAATAGGCCCCTTCTCCCATCTCACGACTGGCAACCCACCAACTGGCAGAACCCAGGATGAGAAGTCCTGCAACGCTCCAGATCAGCGTGAGAGTCAGTAGCAGGCGCGCTTCGGCAGGCCAGAGAGACCAGTCAAGGGGCAGCATGCGGGACCAGATGCTGCTGGCCTTTGGCACCGCATCTGCTGCGGCGCTGATCCGAGCCTGTCGCGAGGAAGCCCTCCGTCGGGAGTTCAAGCTTTTGCGGGACAAAGACTCAGGATCTGATTCAGTCCATTCAGCCGTTTTAAACCGTGTTTGCCAAGGCATGGAAGCAAAAAAAAGCCCGGTCATTGACCGGGCTTGGAAACGAATTGGTTTGGTGGTGACTCTTAGTTGCCCACGTTGACCTGACGGCCACCTGTGCAGAGCTCAACTTTGATGATTCGTCCACCTTGCTTCTGGATTCGCTGTTGTTCAGCGAACCAACTGTCGTAGGGCACCCACTTGGTGAAGAAAGTGTTTTGCAACTCGCGTTGCGTGCGCACTTTCTCAGGGCTGGGAATGCAGGCCGTAACTTTGAACAACCGCATGGTTCTCAGTTGCCGAGACCAGAGCAGATGTAATCCAGGTAAACGCCCATCTCCTTGCCAGCATCTGCGCCGACGAGGGTGGCAACCACTTCCTTCATTGCCTGGATGGCCTGAACGGTTGCGCCAATGGGAACACCCAGGGAGTTGTAAGTCTCCTTAAGACCGTTGAGAACACGCTCATCAAGGATGGAGGTGTCACCGGCCAGCATGGCGTAGGTGGAGTAGCGCAGGTAGTAATCCAGATCGCGGATGCAGGCTGCGTAGCGGCGGGTGGTGTACATGTTGCCGCCTGGACGGGTGATGTCCGAGTACAGCAGTGCCTTGGCGACGGCATCACGGATGATGCCGGAGGCGTTAGAGCTGATGGTGGCTGCGGCACGAACGCGCAGCTCACCACTGGAGAAATAGGACTCAAGGCTGGTCATCGAAGCCGTGTCCAGGTACAGGCCCTGGACGTCGGACTTATTGATGACGTTGGTGATGGCGTCTTGCATGGATCCGTAGGAAGAGCGTTGTCAGTAGGAGGGACAGGGGATCAGGCGAGGGCGCCCACCACGTAGTCGAAGTAGAAACCGGCTTCCTCTGCATCTGAGCCGGTCAGCAGGCCCATGGCGACGGTCTTCATTTCACGCACGGAGTCTGCGAGGGCTTCGAGGGGGGTGCCTAGGGACCGATAGAGCTCCTTCGCGCCAATCACGCCAATCTCTTCGATTGGGGTGATGTCACCGGCGACGATGCCGTATGTCACCAAGCGGAGGTAGTAATCCATGTCCCGCAGGCAGGTCGCGGTCATTTCCTGACCGTAAGCATTGCCGCCAGGGGAGATGACATCTGGACGCTTCTGGAAAAGCTGACCACCAGCCTGCTTGACGATGCGCTCTCGGCTCTCACAGAGAACCTGGGCAACACGCAGGCGTCGTTCGCCGCCGTTAACGAAAGCCTTGATCTGGTCGAGTTCGCCAGGGCTCAGATAGCGGGCTTCGGCGTCCGCGTTGATGATCGAGTTGGAGACGATGCTCATGCAGTTCTGCCTCGAAACAAGCGACCGCCCGTAGGAGGCCGAGATCCGGTGAAAGGTTTACGCGATCATTTTGGCTGACCGCCCAATCATTGTGCGGTCAGCGGCTTGCACTTATTAGAACTCGTTAACAGTTCTTCATGGGCGGTGCGGGCCCAAAACGGTTGCAGCGCAGCGATTCTGCTGTTTCGCGTTTGTTATTTTCTGCTATTGAAAGGTCCGCCTCTTTTTGTCACATTGTGTTAGCAGCCAAAGAAAACAAGCCCGCGTATTGCGGGCCAATGTTTTTAGAGGTCTTTGTTTTGGGGGCTGTTATTAATCTAGATCGCCGAATCTTTTGGAGGATTGAGAGCTGAATTGCCTCGATACAGTGATGCTGTGCGAATCACTGTTGATTGCGATTGGCCTGGACTTGTTTCCATCCCTTGGACGCGAGGGACTTCATTTGTTGAGAGGGACTCTGCAGCCATCAGAAGCGAGCGCACCGCTTCTAGCTGTCCAGCCCCAGCGCGAATCTTCAAGAACTCGGCGACTTCCGCTGGGGTGGCTGCTCGTCCTAGCAGGGCTAGGGCGGCGGCAGATGCCGCGCGAAGGGGCGCCATGCTCGAGAGGCGTTGTTGGAAGAGATCGCTCATGGCGACTGCTTCAACAAATCCTGAGATGTCCAGATCTTGATTGCGAAGCAGGGATTCAGCGCTCGTCAATCGCTCGTTATCTAAGGGGATGCGGTTGATGAGTTGGCGATAGGTCGCATCAATGGCAATGCTTAATTCATCCTCGCTAAACGGAGGAGTGAGAAGGATGGGTGATGGGATCCCTGCCTTGCGTTGGAATCCTGTGGTGTCTTTGCTCTCAAGTGCTCTGGCTAATGGAGGCAGAGGTGCTGCAGTCGCTTGAATGGCCTGGGTCTTGACCGCATTGAAGCGGGTGGTTGTTTTGCCTTCACCATCTCCCTCGAAGATCGGTGGTGTCACCGGAGCAATGGGTCTTGGCAAGCTGTCCTGCCGGGTGGTTTGCAGCTCTCTGAAGCTTTGGCGACCATCCGTGGAAGGAAGTTTGATTTGGAGGAGGCGGTTGGCATCATCGGCCTCGCGCCGTTCGAAGACCTTGCGAATGGCAGCGGGTTGGCCATTGGCGGCTCTGGTCTGAACGAATTCAGCCGCTTCTCCAGGAGTTGAAGCGCGACCAAGAATGGCCAGGCTGACTGCAGCAGCTGCTCTTAATGGAGCCATTGCGCTCAGACGTTTCTGGAACGTGTCGCTGAGGGCAACAGCTTCAATAAAACCAACAAGGGGGATTGTCTGGTTTCTGAGTTGAGACTCTGCTTCAACTAAGCGTTCGTCATCGAATGGGATGCGATTGAGGAGCTGTCGATAGGTTTCGTCGATGACGGAAGAAAGAGCTTCCTCTGTAAATGGTGGCTTTAATTCAATCGAGGTTTTCAGGCCAACGCGTGCTGCAAAGCCATTGATGTCATTACGCCTTAGGGCCTGAAGGATTTTTTCTCCAGGAATCTCGGGATTAACGATCCCTCTGAACTCAACCTTGGCTTGCCAGGATGGAGTTTTTGCTTTAGTTGTTTTGTTGAATTGCTTGGTGAGAGCAAACGACGTTAGTTGCTCGTTGTTCCGATTGTTAATGGATGAGGATTGTTCCCATTTGATCTGACCTCCGGCTCCCTGGATGTTTCGCTGTGTGAGATCGCCGCTGGTCTTGAGCCTCTCGACAGTTTGGGCCTCAGGCCTCTCTGACTTTGTACCAGAAGCAAGAGCTTCGAGATTGATGGCTTGCTTCCAAGTTGGAACCCGCCGCGTATTGAGATCGGCTGGGGTGATGAAGCGTTCATAGGGAGCGGTGTCTTCCCCGAAGCAATCGCAGTATTCCTTGCTGTTGATCAAGGCATCAATCAGACCGTAGAAGCCATGGCGAGCCGCGACATCAAACAGAGAATCGATCTCCCAACGACCAAATGTTGGTCGGCCCAGGAGGCGACGATGCATGACCTCGATGGCCTTGGCGATGTAGAGGCCGCTCCAGTAGCGACGCCGGAAGGCATCAGAACGGGCAACACTGCGCACAAAATCGCGCAGGGAAATGTCGCCGTTCTCCAGACGTGCTTCGTCTGATGAGACGCGTTCACCCGCATAGCCGGCATTGCCGAGAACCTGCACATAGACAGCGTTGATCACCGCTTGAGTACTGGCTTCCGTATTTCGAACGCTGGGCAAACCACCCCGCCGAGGACGCGCTGCTCCGCCGGTGGCGATCTGCTGAAGTCGGACCACACGGGGACCGACTTTGCGGGGACGGCTGCTTCGGAACTGAGCGCTGTCCATCTGGCCTGGAGAGGCCAGCCCGTTGCTGACCAGCAGCCGTCGGCTGTCGTAGCCATAGGGCGCTGGGCGTGTGGCTACGGAAGCAGTGCCACTCGGGAAAATCGCACCGTACTGATTGCCAATCGGATCATTCCCACCTCCGTAGACGTGTTGATCAGCGAAAGGCTGTCGATAAGAGGCGTAAAGGGTGACGTATTGGGGTGCTCCCTCGAAAGGTGCGCTGAAGCGGAAAAGCTTTCGGTTCGAACCCCACCCAGCACTTTCTTGGGCCTCTTCACCAAGGTCACGCAGGAATGGAACTGTCTCTTCTCCGAAGGTCTGTGCGTACTCACTGGAGTTCACAAGCACATCAATCAGACCATGGAGGCCTTGGTCGCTGAGGATGGCAAATGAGGTTTTGAATTCCTCGAGGGAGCTAACCCCTCGGCCGAGGAAGTGACGATAAGCGAGTTCAACAACTCGGCTGTTCACAAACCTGTCGTGGAATTGCTGGCGGTATTCCTTGCATCGACCAAGGGCGCGAATGAATTCGCGCATTGAGATTTTGCCCTGGACTAACTGAGAGGCTTCTTGGGCACAAGGTGCCTGGGAATAACCCTTGGCGATATCGCGTTCAAAAACCTGGCGGTAAGCGGCACGTACGATCTCCTGACGCTCAGCCCCACTCATCCCCAGCTTGATGCTGTAACGAGGGGATTTTCCCTGTGAAGCGAGGGCATAGATCGCTGGCAGTTGAAGGCCTTGACGCTCTGAACTGCCTAGTTTCTGTCGGCTGGAGGGCGTTGCGATGGCGAGCTCTTGGAGCAGCACGTTGAAACACTGAACGGCCATCTCACGTGCTTCTGGGCGATCGCGCAGCAAGCTGGCGGCTGCAGCACGCATCTCCTGGAGCGCCACATTGGTGGCAGCAAGCGAACATCCCTTCTCAAGAACGTCGCGAAGTCCGCGGGTATTGACCGAAAGAATGCTTGGGTCTCCTGCCACTAGGGCATAGCCCACATAACGGAGGAACCAGCCGAGGTCACGCACCGATTTGCGCATGCGTTCGGGGCCATATTTGGCCACGCTGATCGGAGCGAAACCGGTCGGGAGAACGACTCGAACGTCGGCATCTTCGCTATTTCCCCGCAAAAGGCGTGTGAAGGCATTACCGCCGCCTGTTGCCGCACTGGCTCCTGTAAACGTCTCGATTGACGCTTGGAACGCTGCTTGGTCGGAGGCAAGCACCGTGCCGTCTCGACGCTGTACTTCCCCTCTGCTGAGCGGTGCTTCCAGAAAGGAGAGAGGCGTCCCTCCGGCAAAGATCTTATTGGCGGCCCTCGCCACGATGGCTTCGGCGTTGTCAGCTAGAACCCTTGATGCCTCAATCCGATCCTGACCACTCCGGAAAAAGGTAATCAGGTTGTTGAGCTCGCCACCATCAGGAAAGCGGTCCTGCTGTTCGGCCTGACGCACGCTGGACAGCGGCAGTGTGTCGAAGAGCTGGGGCGTCACCCTTGGGCTGCCGCTGCTGGCGGTCACGGTCATGAACGAAAGCAAGCCAGATCGAGCCAGATTACGGCTCGCTTCATGGCCTTCCCGGCCTGCATGAACAAATGTTTGCAGGGGGTCGGTGCTGGTCGCTTTGGTGGCCATCGCCCGTGAAATGCTCGGCCCGTCGACCCTGCACTTCACCGCCCAGCACCCAAGCCGATGCCTGAGCACTCAACCGACGCCGCCACCCCTGTCGTCAGCGCCTTCTATGACCGTTTCCCCTATCCGGGTGATCCTGTGCAGGATGGTCCTCCGCCCGGATACAACTGGCGCTGGTGCCTACGCAGCGTGCATGCAGCCGTGCATGGTGAACTTCAGCCTGAGCCGGCTGGGGGAAGGCCCTGGAAGATTCTCGATGCCGGTTGCGGCACAGGAGTCAGCACTGATTACCTCTGCCATCTCAATCCAGGTGCTGATGTGCTGGCTGTTGATATCAGTGCAGGTGCTCTCGAGGTTGCCCGTGAACGCCTCCGTCGTTCCGGTGGGGCAGATCAGGTCACTTCATTAAGGCAGGAACAACGGAGCCTGCTGGATCTTCAGGGCGAAGGACCTTTTGATTACATCAATTCCGTGGGTGTCCTGCATCATCTCGATGCCCCTGAGGCCGGACTGACGTCCTTGGCTCAGTTGCTTGCGCCCCACGGGCTTTTGCATCTTTTCCTTTATGCGGATGCTGGACGTTGGGAAATTCATCGAACCCAGAGAGCTCTGAACCTCCTGGAGGTGGGTACAGGAGCTGAGGGCTTGCGTCTGGGACGTGAATTGTTCGAGACGCTTCCTCAGAACAATCGACTGCGGCGCCACCACGAACAACGCTGGTCAGTGGATTGTGCTGCTGACGCGAATTTCGCTGACATGTATCTCCACCCTCAGGAGACCAGCTACGACCTCGAGCGACTGATGGGTTTCATCGAAGCCTCCGGGCTTCACTTCGCAGGATTTTCAAATCCTGCTGTCTGGGATCCAGCTCGTTTGCTTGAGGGCGAACTGCTTCAGAGGGCTTCTTCCCTCCCATTGCCCCAGCAATGGGCCTTGATCGAGCAACTCGATCCAGACATCAGTCATTTCGAATTCTTTGTCAGCGCCCAGCCTGTGCAGGTCGAGACCTGGGGGGATGACCAGGCATTGCTTGATGCCTATGGAGAGCTTCAGCCCTGTCTCTGGGGCTGGCCTTCGGCGAGTCTGCTCGGCACAGATCTCGAGCCGATCAGCCTCGACGAGCCGTCTCTCGCGCTGTTACAAGCCGTCGAGCAGCACCCAGGGACATCCCTGAAATCTCTCGGGATCGGAGCTGAAGTCGTTGACGTAGCGCGAGACCTTTGCAAAAGACGCCTGCTGCTGCTGAAGCCTGGTTCAGGCTGAGTTGGGTGTTTCGCGTGATAGATTCCGCGCGCTTTCTCAAGTGTTGTTTGCAGGCTGCGACTTCCACTAGTTCGGACGAGGCGAACGCCCCTTCCGATAACGGTATGGAGGACTACGCACGCCTGCAGCGACGCCTGATGCTGGCCACCTTGATGGTGTCTCTTGTTGCGACTCTGGTCGCAGCTTGGCGATTCGATCTCTTGGTGGCCCGCAGCCTGTTGGTCGGAGCCTGCGCAGGAGTTCTCTACTTGCGCCTGCTCTCCCGCAGCGTGGCCCGGCTCGGCGGAGGATCCCGTCAAGTTGGTCGTTTTCAGCTGGTCGTGCCGATTGTTCTCATCGTCTCTGCCGCTCGATTCCCCCAACTTGAACTCCTCCCAGCCTTTGTGGGTTTTCTCCTCTACAAGCCCGCCCTGATTCTTCAGACCGTCATTGACGGCTGAGCCCGCGCACCCCCTCCTGCATTCATGGCTTTGCTGCCTTTATCACTGCCGTTCGCCGAACTGGAGGTTGGCCATCATCTGTATTGGCAGATCGGCAACCTCAATCTTCATGGCCAGGTTTTTCTTAGCTCCTGGATCCTGATCGGTGCCTTGCTCGCTCTTGTGGTGGTCGGCACCCGAAAGCTCGATCGTGATCCCCGGGGTGTGCAAAACCTCCTCGAGTTCATGTGGGATTACTTGCGTGATCTTGCACGTGATCAGATTGGTGAGAAGTACTATCGCGATTGGCTTCCATTCATTGGAACCCTCTTCCTTTTTATCTTCGTCAGCAACTGGGGTGGTGCACTGATCCCCTGGAAGATCATTGAACTTCCTGAGGGTGAACTCGGGGCTCCAACAGCTGATATCAACACGACTGTGGCGATGGCCTTGCTCGTGTCCCTTGCATATTTCTATGCAGGTCTCAGCCGTAAAGGACTGCGGTTCTTCGAGCTTTACGTGGAGCCGACTCCGATCATGCTCCCGTTCAAAATTATCGAGGAATTCACGAAGCCTCTTTCTCTCTCCTTCCGTCTTTTCGGGAACATCTTGGCCGATGAACTTGCCGTTGGAGTGCTTGTTTATCTCGTTCCATTGATTGTTCCTCTTCCTGTGATGCTGCTGGGACTCTTTACCAGCGCAATCCAGGCTCTGATTTTTGCGACTCTTGCCGCCTTCTATATCGGCGAAGGTCTGCACGAGTCGCACTAGTCACACATTCGCTATTCGCCTTTTCAAGGCGATCTGCTATACACATCTGCGCGTAGGTCCGGCGCTTATACCCGGGCCCGCTCTCTCTTGAGGGAGTGTCCCTGCGCAGGGGGAACCAATCCCCACGCCTTACTGCTCTGCGCTTCACGGCGCGCCCCCAAACGCACTCAACATGGATTCCATCACTTCCGCAGCTTCTGTCGTTGCCGCTGGTCTTGCTGTCGGCCTGGCTGCCATCGGCCCTGGTATCGGTCAGGGCAGCGCTTCCCAAGGTGCTGTTGAAGGTATTGCCCGTCAGCCCGAAGCTGAAGGCAAGATCCGCGGCACCCTGCTGCTTTCACTGGCATTCATGGAGTCGCTGACGATTTACGGCCTGGTGGTGGCTCTGGTGCTTCTGTTCGCCAACCCCTTCGCCGGTTGATGCAGGTGAGAGGAGCGATGTCTGTTAAGGCATCGCTCCTCCCTCTTTGAAACCTGCTCTGCATTCTTTCGCTTTTTCCTAGCGCTCCTCTTCCATGACCTGGCTTCTGCTCGCTGAAGCGGCGGTTCCGGAGGGAGGTCTCTTCGACCTCGATGCCACCTTGCCTCTTATGGCAGTTCAGGTGGTTCTCCTTACCTTCCTGCTTAATTCCCTCTTCTTCCGTCCGGTCGGCAAGGTCGTTGAAGAACGTGAGGGCTACATCTCCACCAGTCTTGCTGATGCCAAGCAGAAGCTTGCGCAAGTTGAGCGTCTGGAAGCTGATCTCACTGAACAACTGCGTGGTGCTCGCCAGTCTGCTCAAACTGCGATTGTCGAAGCTGAGCAGGAAGTCGATAAGCTTTATCGCGATGCGATCACCACAGCTGAGACCGAGGCGAACCGCACCCGTGAGAAGGCTCGTCGTGAGATTGAAGAGCAACGAGAAGCAGCTCAGTCCAAGCTGATGGCCAAGGTTGATCAGCTCAGCTCTCAGATCATTCAACGTCTGCTGGCCGTTTCATGATGTCTTTCCTCACCGTGCTCGCCACTGAGGGTGGCTTCTCGATCAACCTCAATCCTCTTGAGACGAATCTGATCAACCTCGTGATCGTGATCGGGGTTCTTGTCTATTTCCTCAAGGGATTTCTTGGCGACATGCTTGATCGCCGTCGTCAGTCCATTCTTAAGGAACTGGACGACGCTGAGGCTCGCTTAAAGGCCGCCACTACTGAGCTGAGCAAAGCCCAGGGTGAGCTTGCTTCGGCCCAACAAAAAGCAGAAAAAATTCGCGCTGATGGTAAGGCCCGAGCTGAGGCCATTCGTGCTGATGGTGAAAAGCGCACCATCGAGGCCATGGCGGCACTCAAGCAAGATGCCCTTGCTGATCTCAACGCTGAGGGTGCACGCCTGACCGAAGAGCTTCGTCGTCAGGCTGCTCTTGCCGCGATTGACAAGGTCTTGGCCGATCTGCCCGGACGGCTCGATGAGAAGACGCAGTCTCAACTGATCGATGCCTCCATCTCGAACCTGGAGGATGCCTGATGCCCCTACTGAATTCACTGGCCACCCCTTACGCGCAAGCTTTGCTTCAGGTCACCGATGCCCGCAAGGAGTCGGATGATGTTGCTGATCAGTGCAAGCAACTGCTTTCGATCTGGTCATCTTCCTCTGATTTCAGGGAAGCGATGACCTCACCAGTTCTGGAGCCTGATGCAAAGAAGCAGGTGCTCTCCACTCTGCTTTCGGAACAGATCCAGCCTTCTTTGCTGAATCTGCTCAAGGTTCTCGCTGATCGCCAGCGTCTTGTT
>MDSV01220795.1_pt1 | contig 23765 bp, 25 predicted proteins | sample 810851 | NCBI WGS metagenome assembly MDSV01 (sample SAMN05326640, study PRJNA326480) | marine metagenome | isolation source: seawater | place: Atlantic Ocean: North East | collected 2012 | reverse complement strand
TAAAAATAACTTAAAATTAAGCGATATAATGTAATGGCTGTACCAAAGCGTAAGATATCAAAAACTAGAGGAAGAAAAAGAAGAACTCATTGGAAATTAAAAAATTCCAATTCAATTTCAATTTGTTCTAAATCAGGACAATCTCATTTAAGGCATAGAGCCTACTATGTTGATGGAGTTTTGCACTACAAAGGCGAAATACTTCAAAACAATAAATAATTCAATAAAAATCCATGTTTAAAATAGCTATAGATCTTATGGGAGGAGATAGCTCTATATATGAGCCCATCAAAGGAGTTGAGTCTTTTATAAAATCAAATCCAAAAAGAAATATGTATTTTTACTTAGTTGGACCAAAAAATGAAATTTCTAAGAACCTAAATCCAAATATCTTCAATAATAATTACAAAATCATTGATACTGATGAAATTATAACAATGAACGATAATCCTATTAAAGCAATAAAAGAAAAGCCAAATTCATCAATGGTCAGATCCTTGAAATTATTAAAAAACAATAAAGTTAATGCAGTCATTAGTTCAGGAAACACAGGTGCGTTAATATTCTCATCAACCATAATAATAAATAAGATCAATGGAGTTAAAAAAGTGATTTTAGCTCCCAAAATACCTAATAAACATGGAAACTTTATACTAGCTGATGTTGGAGCAAACATTGATATCAGTCCAATAAATTTTGTAAATATGGCTGAGTTATGCGCCATATATTCAAAAACAATAAATAACACAGATCATCCATCAATACATTTATTAAATATTGGCCATGAAAAAAGTAAAGGCACGCCAAAATTAGTAGAAGCATTTAATCATTTAAGTGAAAAATGCACAAGCTTTAAAGGAAATATAGAAGCAAGATATCTGATGGATAAAAAAATTGACATAGTATTATGCGATGGTTTTGTTGGAAATATAGTTTTAAAACTTACTGAAGGGCTTTCCCATTACTTATTAGATACACTTAAAGAATCAATGGAAGATGAAACTCTATATAGAGTTGATAATTTGAAAAATATTTTTGATTTCCAGTTATCTACCATTCTTTTAGGCTTAAATGGAATAGTTTTAAAGTGTCATGGATCATCTAATTATAGAGCTTTTCAATATGCCATTCAGGAGGCTCACAGTCTTCATAAATCTATGCTTACTAAAAAAATAACTAACCATTTCGCAACTAAAGAGTCAAAATGAAAACTGCACTTCTATTTTCAGGTCAAGGCTCTCAATATATCGGAATGCAGGAGATTTTTAAAAATCATGATAAGATAGCGCATCATTTTTTTAATTTATCAAATAAAATATTAGGATTTAATATTCTCGATGTTATATCAAATGGTCCATCAGAAAAGCTAAATAACACTAAATTCACACAGCCTTCTATTTTTATTATCAGTGCAATCGCATATGAGATTTTTAAAGAAAAAAATGTAATTGCTAATTTTTGTGCTGGGCACAGTGTTGGAGAAATATCTGCCTTATATGCCGCAAATGCACTAACATTTCAAGATGCTTTATTATTTGTGCAAGAAAGAGCAAAACATATGGAATATGCTAGTAAAGTAAACCCAGGTAAAATGTTAGCTCTAATTAATCCTCAGCAAAAAGATATCGAAAAAATTTTAATTAAGGATAATAATATTTCAATAGCAAATATAAATTCTGCTAGTCAAACTATTATTTCAGGATCAGTTAAATCAATTGAAGAAATAATATTATTTTGCAAAAAAATAAAAATTAGAGCTATTCCCCTCCCTGTCTCTGGAGCATTTCACTCTAATCTAATGATGCCAGCATCTGAAGCTTTGTTAAATACATTAAATCAATTAAATTTAGCTGATTCAATGATGCCAATATATCAAAATATTAATGCATTACCAGAAAATCGCAAGGAACATTTGAGGGGCAACCTTAAAAATCAAATTGTATCCTCTGTCCAATGGAAACAAACTATTGAAAATCTTATTAAAGATGGTGCAAGTCAATTTATTGAAATTGGTCCTAAACAAATTTTAACAAATTTAATCAAAAAATCACATCCAAATTTAAAAAGTTGTTGTTTTGAAGAGTTTATGCGACATGAATAAATATGACCTAAATAATAAAATCGCTATTGTTACAGGTGCATCAAGAGGAATAGGTAAGCAAATAGCAAAACATCTACTAGAATCAGGCGCAAACGTAGCCCTAATTAGTAGAACTGAAAAAGATTTAGCTAATGTTAGTGAAGAATTTTCTGAGTTAGGCAATATCTTATCAATTCCATTAGATATAAAAAATATTGAAGAAGTGAAAATAGCTTTTAAAACCATAATTGATACATGGGGGAAAATTGATATTTTAGTTAACAACGCAGGTATTACCAGCGATAATTTATTGATAAAAATGAAAGAAAAAGATTGGGATGATGTAATAGATATTAATTTAAAAGGAACATTCAATTGCATAAAATCTGCTATTCCTAATATGCTTAAAAACAAGTCAGGTAAAATTATAAATATAACATCTGTAATTGGAATTTCAGGGAATGCTGGTCAGAGCAATTATTCAGCCTCAAAAGCTGGAATAATAGGACTAACTAAAAGTATCGCCAAAGAATACGGAGCCAGGGGAATTAGTGTAAACGCAATTGCTCCTGGTTTTATAGAAACAGATATGGTTAAAAATATAGACTCTAAATCATTTTTAGATAATATCTCCTTAAATAGAAAAGGTAAGGCAAGCGATGTTTCATCTCTAGTGTGTTACCTCAGTTCTGAAGATGGAGAATATATAACTAGTCAAGTAATTTGTGTAGATGGCGGATTAATTATTTAATTAAAGGAGAAAGAATATGTCAGATTTAAATAAAAAAGTAACAGAAATAATTGTTGACAAACTTGGTGTAGAAGAATCAAAAGTAACTTCAGACGCTCATTTTGTAAATGATTTGGGAGCAGACTCATTAGATCAAGTAGAGTTAATTATGCAATTAGAGGAAGAATTTGATTTAGAGATTTCTGATGAAGAAGCTGAAAGTCTAACAGATGTATCAAAAGTTATTAGTTATTTAGAAAATAAATAGATATATGCTAAATAGAGTTGCTGTTACAGGAATGGGTATTGTATCCCCATTGGGAAATTCCATTAAAGACTTTTGGGAATCGATTAAAAATGGTAAAAATGGAATTAAAAAAATAAGTCAGTTTGATACTTCTGATTATCAAGTTCATATTGCAGGGGAATGTAAAATTGACTTAAGTGACCATCTTGATTCAAAACAGCTGAAAAAGATAGATAGATTTACCGCTTTTGCTATTATTGCTGCTGAACAAGCAATTGCAAATTCTGAAATTAATCTTAACTTATTAGATAAGGAGAAGGCTGGAGTTATAATAGGATCTGGGATAGGCGGCATGAGAACTTTTGAAGCTCAGCATGCTAGGCTGCTTAAAAATCCAAGAAGAGTTAGCCCTTTTTTCATTCCAGCGATGATTCCAGATATAGCTTCAGGATACATAGCATTAAACAATAATTTTAAAGGCGTTAATTATTCTGTGGTGTCAGCATGTACATCAGGAACTCACTCAATTGGAGATGCTTATAGAAGTATAAAACATGGATACTCTAATTTAATAGTGGCAGGTGGATCAGAGGCATCTATCACTCCAATGGCTATAGCTGGCTTTGGAAACATGAAAGCACTTTCTAAAAATCCGGATCCAAATACAGCATCAAAACCATTTGATTTGAATAGAGATGGATTTGTTATCAGTGAAGGCGCAGGTGTACTAATACTTGAAAACTTAGATCATGCAATAAATAGAGGTGCTAAAATTTATGCTGAAATTAAAGGTTTTGGAGCAAGCGCAGACGCATATCATATAACATCACCTCATCCAGATGCCCTTGGAGCTATCCAGTCCATGAAATCAGCCTTAAACGAGGCCAAATTAAATTATGATGAGATTCAATACATAAATGCTCATGGCACATCAACAAAGTACAATGATATCAGCGAGACAAAAGCTATTAAAGCTACTTTTAAAGATCATAGTAGTAATTTAGCAATTAGTTCAACAAAATCAATGATAGGTCATTGTTTAGGAGCGTCAGGAGCACTAGAAGCTATAGCTACCGTTCTTTCAATTAATGAATCATTAATAGCTCCAACAATAAATTATTCAACACCAGACCCAGATTGCGACTTGAATTATACTCCTAATAAAAGTGTCAATAGAGAAATAACTAATGCACTGAGTAATTCATTTGGATTCGGAGGTCACAATGGAACATTAGCTATTGGGAAATACAACAAAAGTTGATTTTCTTGAAAAAGAAATCAACTATATTTTTAGAGATAAGTCACTTATTCAAGATGCACTAACACATCCTTCGGCTAATAATTGTGGTCTTAAAAGTCAATATCAAAGATTAGAATTTTTAGGAGATAGTGTTTTAAATCTAATTATAACAACTTCTTTATTAAAAGATTTTCCTAATATTAATGAAGGAGCGCTTACAATTAAAAGGTCTCAAATAATTAACAGAAAGACTCTTTCCAAATGTGCAAAAGCAATTAAATTAGATAATTATTTGATAGTAGGAAAATCAGTAAATATTATAACTGAAAAAATCTTATGTGATACCTATGAGGCATTAATAGGAGCAATAAAACTAGACTCTAACATAGAATCAGCAAATACGTTCGTTAATAAAACACTATTAAAAAAAATAGAATCATATAGAACACAAACAAATCATAAAGGTGAGTTAATTGAATATTACTCAAAAAATAAAATGTTAAGTCCTAAATTTATAACGGAATTAGATAATCATAGCTACATTTCTAAGGTTACATTAGAAGCTAACATAAAAACTTTTTTTGCTAGTGGTAAAACGAAAAAAGAAGCAGAAAATAACTTATCTAAAAAAATATTATATTTTTTAAAAAAATCATGAATTAATATTTTTTTTAAAATTATTAATTTCATCTCTTAATTTTGCTGCTTTTTCATATTCTTCGAATTCAATAGCTTTGTCAAGATTTTGATTTAATTTTTTAAGCATTAATTCATCATTTGCGTACCTTGAATTAGGATCAGACTCTAATAGTTTAGAGTCATTCTTATTAGCATCAAATGATATTGCCAAATTAAATAAATCCTTGTTTATATATAGAGGAGCATTAGATCTTAAACTTAATATAATTGCATCACTTGGCCTCGAATCGACTATGATTTCACCATAATTACGATTAAAAAAAATTATTTTAGAAAAAAATGTTGATGATTTATAATCTGTAACAATGATTTTCTTTATTTTGATTTCAAAATTATCAATCATATCAATTAACAATTCATGAGTAGATGGCCTAGGAAAACTAACCCCTTCCTTTGCGAGCGATATTTCTTTAGCTGCTTTTGTACCTATCAAGATACTTAGAATATCATTACTATCTGTTGATTTAAGCAGAACCTGATATCCTTTCTGATCGGGATCGTAAGAAATTTTATTTATATTAACTAGTACTTCATTCATTTATATAATTTAGTAAAAATTTACTTTATCATTAGTGCTTTTAGTTTAGATATATTGTTAACTGGTGAAGGGTTTACATTGTATAAAATAGCCAAATAAAAACTCACCCAATCTACCATATGTATCATAGCAAATACTCTTTCTAATATTAATTCACCAGATACTTCAATTGTTAACTGCTGCTTAGGGTAATCATCAATAATGGCTTGAACAATGTCTATTCGCTTATTAATATAATGAGTGTCATTTTTATCTTTAAGCCAAATAATTGAAAAATGTGAATTCATATTTTCACAGTTTTGACTCCATCCCTCAATTTCATTATGATTATGTTCTGGGAAAGTGCTTTGGTAGGATAATATTTTAGAGTTTTCAGCAAGCTGACCTCTAAGCCTAGTAGCCAAAATTTCCATATATCCTCCACCAGAATAAATTATTGGAAAAGTATTAAATATTTTATTGGCTATATCTTTTGCTTTATCGATATACTTTTCGCCTAATTTATTTTTAATAATTAGTTCTAAATTTTCTTGATTTTTTTTATCAATCAAACCAATTTCTATAAATAACAGCAATAATATAGATATTGAATAACCAACAGCAGCTCTAGGCTGGAAACCAGAAGGTAATTTTATAATTCCAACATTATTACTTATCGCAATCTTAGATAACTCTCCGCCTGTTGATATAGCAATTGAAAAACAATTTTTACTTAAACACTGATTATAAGCAGACAATGTTTCCTCTGTATTTCCAGAATATGAAGATACTATAACAAAAGTTTTTTCATCGACCCAATTTGGAATTGAATAATCTCTTAAAACATAAATAGAATAAGAGATATCATTTTCAAAAATAGTCCTAGCAAAATCACCCCCAATAGCAGATCCTCCCATACCTATAATCAAAATCTTATTATATTTACCAATAATATTTTTATATGAACTATTTTCGCTTGTAAAGTTTTTAACAATATCAATTGAATGATTAATTTGATCATACAAGGAAGATATTTGACCCCTCATATTATCTACATCAATTAATTTGACTTGCGTTTCATCAAATTTCATAAACTAGTTTCCCCTATTCTTAAGATAATTATTTAATTTCATCAAATGATCTTTTTTAAAATCAATATTACTCAGTATTATCTCTGCTTTTTTAAAAGAATCATTAATTTCATCATTGGCTCTATCTTTTATTTTAAGTTCATTAAAATATTCTCTTAATAAAACAATTTTATCTGAGGCATTCACATTATCCTCCAATACCGATTTCAAACCCGTTGGATCAATATCAAAAGCCAAACAAATCATATATGTTTTTTTATTAAGTTCAATGTCACTTTTCAAACTCTTTTTCATCACATCTTCAGTGGAATATATTTCCATATAATCATCCTGAATTTGATATGCTTTTCCAATCTCCAATCCGTATTCTTTCATACTTTTCTGTACATCACTTTCAGACTTAGCACAAATAGAGCCTAAATGACTGCATAAACCAATCATATATCCTGTTTTCATACTAATCATATTCTCATATTCTTGAATACTTACGTATTCCCTGTTTTCAAACATTTTATCATAGGCTTGCCCTTCACATACAAGCTTAATAGCATCAATGAAATGTAATATTATATCTTCTCTTTGACGTTCTATTTTTTTTAACATATCTAATGACAGCCACAATAAAGAGTCTCCTGTTAAAACGGCAGTACTAATATCCCATTTATTATGGACTGTAGGCTGTCCATGTCTTAAGTTATCTTCATCCATAATATCATCATGTACCAAAGTGAAGTTATGAAGCAGCTCTATTGCGATTGCAACATTCACTGAATCATCAATGTTCCCACCAAGAGCATCACAAGAAAGCATTGTTAAAATAGGTCTTATTCTTTTTCCTTTAGCCGACATTACAAAATTAGCAGTTTCAACCATATTTTCTGGCCCATTTATATAAACATCTCTTAATTTCAAATCTACGATATTTCTAAATTTTTCAATTGTATGATTAAAGTTCAATTTTAACATCCTTATATTCAGATAATTTCATAAAAACAATATTCTTAATTTTATTTAATTCTTTTTCATTTTTTCCTTCAATCCTACATACAATAACAGGCTGGGTATTTGAAGCTCTTAAAAGACCCCATCCATCATCAATGAAAATTTTAATTCCATCTATAGTAGAGCATTTATATACCTTTTCAAAATAGAGTTTAATATCTGACATTATTTGAAACTTAAGATCATCATTAGTGCACTCAAATCGTAATTCAGGTGTCGAGCAGTATTGAGGAATCAAATCTACCATATTTCCTAAAGTTAAATCGCTTTTAGATAAAATTTCAATTAATCTAAGAGATACGTATATAGCATCATCATAACCATAATAATCATCAGCAAAAAATATGTGACCACTCATCTCTCCACCAAATTTTGAATTTTCAATGTGCATTCTATTTTTAATTAAAGAATGTCCAGTTTTGCATTCTATAGGATTGCCTCCTAATTCATGAATAACATTTTTTAAAGAAGATGAACATTTAACATCAAACACAATCTTATTATTTGAATTAGAATCTTTTAGTATATCTTTAGCAAATAGACACATCAAGATATCAGATCTAATAATTCCACCATTAGAATCGATACAAATAACACGATCTGCATCACCATCATATGCAACTCCTATATCAAAATTTCCTAATTTAATTTTTTCAACTATTCTATCTAAATTAGAATCAACAGTAGGATCTGGATGATGATTTGGAAAATCTCCATCAACTTCACAATATAACTCTTCTAATTCAATGTTTAATTTTTTAAAAATAGTAGGCCCAACAATACAGCCAGCCGCATTACCACAGTCCATTATTACTTTGATTGGCCTATCAATTTCAATTCTATTTACTATGTCATCAATATAACTTTCAACAATATTACAACTTGAACGACTCCCGAGGCCAGTTATATAGTTAGCATTTTTCATTATATTGTAAAGCTCTTGAATACGCTCTCCAAAAAAAGATTTTTTTTGAAAAGTAAATTTGAAGCCATTGTATTCAGATGGATTGTGACTACCAGTAATTTGAACAGAGCCATCTATATCTAAATTATAATTTGCAAAATAATTTACAGGAGTTGGTAAAATCCCAATATCAACTACATCAATCCCACTTTTAACTAATCCTGATATAAATTTTTTTTTCAACCTGCTAGTACTTTTACGAACATCTCCACTAACAGCAATTTTTTTACAATTATGAGAATTTACAAATGTCCCAAATGCTCTTCCTAAATTTTCAGGAAAATCACCCGCAAAATCAGAATCAGCAATCCCCCTAACATCATACTCTCTAAATATATTTTCATTAATCATAGTATAGTCTCCCAAGAACAATGTTACGCTTAGCGCCAGTAACTGATGGAATATTACTTTTAATACTCTTTATTTTTGCATAACCAAGAACAGCCATTAAAAAACTCTCTTTAAATTTAGATTCTATGCCATAATCTATTATATTCAAGCTTGGAATATCTAAATCTTTTTTTATATCATCCATTAATAAAGGATGATTAGCTCCCCCGCCACTTATTAGCAGGTTACCAATTTCAAACTTATTTTTTATAAAATTATCAACATTTAATTTAATAGAAATAGATGTAAACTTTACCAATGTTCTCAAAATATCAGCTGGATCAAGCATGTCATTAGAATCTATAACCTGTTCTAAAAATGATAGACCAAAGTTCTCTCTACTTGTTGATTTTGGAGGAATTTTAAATATAAATGCAGATTTATCTATTAAATAATCAAGAAGTGGATCATTAATTTTTCCATTCGAGCTATATTTCCCATTATAATCACAGTTATCTCTCCAAACTTTAAAGACATATTCATCTATTAAACTCATTCCTGGGCCTGTATCAAAGCCAAGGACATTATGCCTTTTCATATCTTTTGGCACGTAGCAAACATTAGCAATACCTCCTAAATTAATTGTCAAAATACTAGATTTACTTTTCTTAAATAACAACGAATCTAAGAATGGCATAAGTGGAGCACCATTTCCGCCATCTTCAATATCATTTTGTCTAAAATTATAAACAATTGGTACTTTAAAAAAAGAAGCTAAGTATGATGGGTCACATACTTGTATACTCCTTAACTTATCAATATGATGTATGGTTTGACCATGTATTGCAATAGCATCAAAGTCATAAAGTAATAAGAATTCTTTTGTTAATTCTAAATATACTTGACCAACATAATCGTTTATTTCTTTGATTTTCGAACTATGAGTCTGTCCAATAAATTTCTTGATTTTTTTTCTAATTTTTGAATTAAAGTTAAAACTTTGATTTGCTATAATTTTATATTTAAGATTAAGATCTTTATCTATTTCAATTTTTGCAATACAACAATCAATTCCATCCATAGATGTACCTGACATAAGACCTACTATAGTTAAACTATTATTAATCATTTAGTGAATCTATGAGGGAACCATTATTAGCTAAAAGTAGTTTACTAGCTTCTTTCAAGTTTATTCCTTTCTTACCCATAAGAATTGCAACTTTTAAATTGCTTCCTGAAGAAGAATATAATGCTTGACTTTTTTCTTTATTGAGATCTAATTCAGAGGATAAAATATTTATAGCACGATTAATCAACTTTTTATTATTAGGAAGTAAATCAATCATGATATTTCCATAAGTTCTATTAAGCTTCATCATTGATGTTGTTGAAATCATATTTAAAACCATTTTCGTTGCAGTACCAGCTTTTAACCTAGTAGATCCCGACAATATCTCAGGCCCTACTATCACTTTAATTAAGGAATCAACATAGACTGTTTTTCTAATATTATTGCAGGTTAAAAAACCTGTAAATGAACCAATTTTTTTTGCATATTCCAATGCAGATTTTACGTATGGAGTTGTTCCACTAGCAGAAATTCCTAAAATAGCATCATTTTTACTAATATTAATTTTCTTTAAATCTAAAATACTATTTTGAGTTGAATCTTCTGCGTTTTCTATAGATTCTTTAAGAGCTTTATCACCTCCAGCAATTAATCCCACAATTAAATCTTTGGACACTCCAAATGTTGGAGGACACTCAGAAGCATCAAGTACTCCTAATCTACCACTAGTACCAGAGCCTACATATATCAATCTTCCATTATTTTTGATTTTTCTAATTGCACCCTCAATAAATCTAGATATATCTGGAACAACTTTTTGAATTTCGTTAGCTATTAATTTATCTTCGTCGTTCATAGAAAATAAGATGTCTTCTATAGATTTTTTATCTATATTCTTTGTCTTTAAATTAATTTGTTCAGTGATTTTATTGATTTTCATGATATTTATTGTTTAATTTTAAGTAAATCTATGTCAGAATTTCTATTATTATATTCATTGATTGGTATTTTCTTATCTGTATTATTCTCAGCTGCTGAGATATCATTAATAAAATCAAACCCTATACAGATAAATGTATGGAAAAAACAAAAAAGGTTTGTCGCAGAGTATACTTCAAAGTTAATCGACAAAAAAGATGAAACTTTAATATTAATATTGATTGGAATTAATTTCTCAAATGTTCTTGCCTCATCATTTTTAACAATTCTTTTTTTAGAAGAGAAAATTATTTCTGAATCATTAATCATACCTACAATTTCTATATTAATTTTGATATTTGCTGAAGTATTACCCAAAACTATATCCAAAGAATATTCAAATACTTCTTTATTATTTTTAACACCTATTATATACATTTTTAAGATTCTATTCTATCCTCTTATTCTAGTATTGAATTCTCTTAATTTTGATATAGGATCTAGTCATACAGAAATTGAAGACCAGGAAGAAGAAAGAGAAGATCTTGAGCACGTGTATAAAGAAGCAAGCGAAACTGATATTGTAGAAAAAGACCAAAAAGAAATGATATCTAATATTTTTGATTTTGGAGAAGATACGATTGAAGAGATAATGACACCTAAATCAGAGATTGCATCTGTCTCTGTAGATGACGACCTTGAAACTATACTAAACTTCTTTATTGATAGCGGTCATTCCAAATTGTGTGTATATGAACAAAAACCTGACAACATTATTGGAATGATTTCCCTATATGATCTTTTTGATTCGCCTTCTAATATTAAAAAGATTATTAAAGATGTTTTATATATACGTTTTGACACTAAAGTTATTGACGTTGTCAGACAACTTCAATCTTCTAACCATAGTATTGGAATTATTTTAGATAAAAACAAAAGACCAAAAGGGATAGTTACTGCTGAAGATATTTTTGAAGAGGTTTTTGGAGATTTTGAAGACGAATATGATATCAAAGATGAGGTGATTCACACTAAAAAAGATGGTTCATATATTATTAATACATCAATAAGCATTTCCAAATTCAATGAAAGATTTGGCAATATTATTCAGTCTGAATACGAGTCACTAGCAGGCTACATCATCAATGAAATTGGACGTATTCCTAAGAATAGAGAAGTATTCTTTTTAGGTATTGGTCAGGTAAAAATTATCAAAGCTTCACTTCGAAAAATTGAAATTATTCAATTATTTTTAACAAATTAAAATCCAAAATATAAAATATTGCCGAATATTAATACGTTTACTATAAAGTAAAATAAAGCACCAATAATATTAAAGAAACCAAAAATCCAAAGAATTAAAATTTCAGCCAATCCTATTCCCATAATAGTATCTCCTATATAAAAATTAAACTAAAATATATTTTTAAGAAAGAGACCCTTTAGCAGCAAGGCTATTATTTTTTGCTCTTTCTAAAAATGAATATTGACCTGCTTCTCTATCATCGCCTTTCCATGCATTTAAAGCGTCTTGCTGAAGTGCCCTACCATACGAAAAAGTCAAATTCCACGGTAAGGTATCATCCATAGCATTCATTGTATTTAAATGTGCCGTGGCAGCATCACTACTTTGACCACCAGATAAAAATGCAATACCAGTTACTTCATCTGGAACATTCTTTTTTAAGCATTTTAAAGTTAACTCTGCAACTTTTTCAACAGAAGCTTGTTCTTGGCAATCAATTGCAGGAATAACCATATTTGGCTTTAATACCATGCCTTCTAATGAGACATTTTGTGTTTTCAATTGTTGAAAAGTTATCTTTAAGGCCATATCAGTAACATCGTAACATTTCTCAATGGTATGAGTACCATCCATTAGGACTTCAGGCTCTACGATTGGAACTAATCCCGACTCTTGACAAAGCGCTGCATACCTTGCAAGAGCATGAGCATTAGCTTCAAAGCAAGCTAAAGATGGTGTGACCTCACTTATGGTAATTACAGCTCTCCATTTTGCAAATCTTGCACCCATTTCATAATACTCTTTAAGCCTATCTCTAAGACCATCAAGACCTTCAGTGACTTTTTCACCGCTAAAACCAGCTAATTCCTTAGCTCCTTTATCTACTTTTATACCTGGAACAACTCCCTTAGATACAAGATAATCAACAAACGGAGTCTTATTATCACAAGTTGTATTTTGGCGTAAAGTTTCATCAAACATAATAACTCCACCAATATACTCTTCCATTCCTGTAGCTGTTATTAACAAATCTCTGTATTCATTTCGATTTTCAAAGTTTGATTCGACTCCAATAGAATCAAATCTTTTAGCACATGTAGGCGTGCTCTCGTCAGCCGCCAATATTCCTTTTCCTGATCCAGTCATTTTATTTGCAATTTCTTTTAAATTTGTCATTTTTTATCCTTTTTTTGTCCTATTTCATCTAACATTTCAATATACCAATTTTGATTATAATCAAAAGGCTTACCGCCTTTGATTTTATTAAAATCTATGCATCTAATTTCCTGATTATGGTCATCACTTAAAGCAGCGACACCACTATTTTTTTTTCAAAGCATAATCAACTGCTTTTACAGAAATTCTTTCAATCAAATCTATATCATTTTTATTTGGAGCAGAAGAGCGTGCAAAGTAACCACTTTTTTGTACTAATATTTTTTTTGCACTTGTCCACTCTCCTATTTTATTTGCATACCACTGCCCAGGATTGACATCATCCAATCGAATATGACCAAATGCATCGCGCATGATTTCAGTACCCTTAGATTCTAAATCTTTTATAATATTATCTAATCCAGCTCCTTCACTCAAAAATACATTCACACAATCATTGGAATTCATTATATCATTTAATCGTTTAGACTCTATTGATATATCAATAGTTTGTTCTGGGATATATACAGCATGAACATCCCAACTATTAATATCTAGACCATTTTGATTATAAAAATTTTTCGCTTTGAGTCTTTCTCTATATTTTTTGGCAGTCGCTGCAGTAAGCCATCCACAATTTCTACCCATAATTTCATGAATTATAAGCTGCCTTCTACTTGTAGTATTTTCATTAACAACATTTTCAAAAAAAAGCGCACCTTGCTCTGCAGCAGTATCGGCACCAAGTGTCTTGTGTATGGGAAAGACATCATTATCAACTGTTTTGGGTAGTCCAACGACAGTCAGGTTATGGCCTTTATCTTTCAAAAACATAGCTAAGTCACATGCTGTAGTATTGGTATCATCACCTCCTATGGTATGCAATATATCAACACGATCTTTGAGCAATTGATTGGCTGCCACCTCTAATGGAATCTCATCTTCTTTTATATATCCATTGCGTATACAGTCATCAATATTAGTTAGCTTTACTCTACTATTACCTAAAATAGTACCACCAAACGTTTTTAAATTTTCTAACTCTTGATTTGATTTGAAATTTAATGAAATACTTTTACCTTTAAGAAGGCCGTAATATCCATGTTGATATCCAATATACTTAAAGTTATTGCTCTTATTAGTATAATTTTGAATAAGAGATGCAATTGATGCAGATAAACATGGAGCAATTCCACCTGAAGTTAAAAACGCTATTTTCATAAAAATTTTTGTAAATTAATGATATAATTTAATACTATGTTTAAGAAATTTACCTTATATATTTCATTTTTTTTTATCGCCATAACAAATTTGCTGTTATCCAATGATAAAAATATTGAATGCTCAATATGTGACTCCTCAATCTACAAACAAAAATATCTTGTGGACATATGGGGAAACCCATTTCATATAAGCCATCAAAATGAAGGAAAGTTCTGCGAATGTTGTTCTAGAATCATATCTCAAAAAATAACTGGAGGAGGGTATTTATTAAATGATGGCAGACATATATGTAGCCTATGCGACATATCTATTATAAAAGAATCTATGATTAGTAATTCTTTAAGTTTTATTATTAAAACACTTAATGAAAATGGTGTGAAAAATTTAAAAGTAAGTGAAATAGATATTAACATAGTTGATAAAAATGAAATGAAAAGATTATATGGATACAATGCCTCTGATCATCTAAAAGGAATAACTAAGATATCTATAAATAATGATAAAATATTTAAAATCTTCATATTGAATAACATTCCAGAAATACAATTTAATGCTATACTTGCTCATGAATTAATGCATGTATGGTTATATAAAAATAGTATTAACTTAGAACATGATAAAATGGAAGCTTTTTGTAACTTAGGTAGCTATCTCATTTATAAAAAAGATGGAACTAAATTTTCAAACATTCATTTAATGAGTTTTGAAAAAAATAACAAAAAACAAAGACAAACAGATTTATATAATTTATTAAAAGCACAAATGGAAAGAAATTCATTTAAATATATATTAAATAATATTAAAACAATTGATATTCAATGAAAAAGTACGACCCCCACAAAGACTCTGACCAACAAGCTACAATCGAATGGCTAGAATCGCTAGAGTCAGTAATTGAACATGAAGGTATTGAAAGAGCGCATTATATTCTTGAGAGATTAATAGAATATTCTAGAAGACACGGAGTTAGATTGCCATACTCTCCGTGTACTGCTTATTACAATACCATACCTCTTGATCAACAACAACCATTTCCTGGAAATCGCTCAATTGAGCGTAGAATTAAATCAATTATTCGTTGGAATGCAATGGCAATGGTAGCAAGAGCAAATAAGTTTAATGAAGGTATTGGAGGTCATATTTCAAGTTTTGCATCAGCCGCAACCCTTTACGAGGTTGGTTTTAACCATTTCTTTAGAGGTCCTGATTATTATGGTGGAGATCTTGTTTTTTTTCAGGGACATGTAACTCCCGGTATTTATGCTAGATCTTTTATTGAAGGACGAATCTCAGAGGAACATTTACATAGCTTCAGACAAGAAATATCAAATGATAAAGGGCTTACTTCTTATCCCCATCCATGGCTAATGCCAGATTATTGGGAATTTGCCACTGTTTCAATGGGCCTTGGCCCAATTATGGCAATTTATCAAGCAAGGTTCATGAAGTATTTACAAGATAGAAATCTAATTGAAGATGTAAATAAAAAAGTTTGGGCGTTTTTAGGCGATGGAGAAATGGATGAACCTGAATCATTAGGAGCCTTAACATTAGCATATAGAGAAAAACTTGATAATTTGATTTTTGTTATTAACTGTAATCTTCAGCGTCTTGATGGTCCAGTTAGAGGAAATGGAAATATTATCCAGGAACTTGAAGGAGCTTTTAGGGGTGCAGGGTGGAATGTTATTAAAGTAATTTGGGGTTCAAATTGGGATCCACTCTTTGAAAAAGATGATGAAGGGTTACTAGCTCAAAGAATTAGAGAAGTTGTAGATGGAGACCATCTTAAGTATGTTGTCGAGGGAGGCGGTTATACTAGAGAACATTTTTGGGGTAAATACCCTAAATTAAAAGAAATGGTTTCTCATTTATCTGATGAAGATATTGAAGATTTACGCTTTGGTGGTCACGATCCTGCCAAAATTTATGCAGCTTATCATGAAGCAGTAAATCATAAAGGTCAACCAACGGTTATTTTAGCTCGCACAATTAAAGGCTATGGACTCGGAGAAGCTGGAGAAGGACGAAATATAACTCATCAACAAAAAAAGCTGAACGAAGAAGAATTGCTACAATTTCGCACCAAATTTGATATCCCTTTATCTGATGAAGACTGTATTAAAGCTCCATTCTATAAGCCATCTAATGATAGCGAGGAGGTAAAGTATATTAATGATCGAAGAAAGCATCTCCATGGATACATGCCAAATAGAAAAGATAGCTCTGAAGATATAAAAATTCCAGATTTATCAATATTTAATGAACTATTGAATGGATCAGATGGAAGAGATATATCAACGACAATGGCGTTTGTTAGATTACTTAGATTAATCTGTAAAGATAAAAATATAGGTAAAAGAATTGTACCTATTATACCTGATGAAGCAAGAACATTTGGGATTGACCCCCTATTTAGAGAGATAGGTATTTATTCAAGTAAAGGGCAAAAATATGAACCTGTTGACTCAGAACAATTTCTATATTATAAAGAGGCTAAGGATGGGCAAATACTTGAAGAAGGAATAACGGAAGCTGGCTCAATGTCTAGTTTTGTTGCTGCTGGAACTGCACACATAACAAATGGAATAAAAATGATTCCATTCTTTATTTATTATTCCATGTTTGGATTTCAACGTATTGGAGACTCTATTTGGGCTGCTGCTGATATGAGAACAAAAGGTTTCTTAATCGGAGGAACTGCAGGTAAAACAACACTTGCTGGTGAAGGACTGCAGCATCAAGATGGGCATAGCCATCTAATAGCTAGTACTGTTCCCAACTTAAAGGCTTATGATCCAGCATTTTCTTATGAAATTGCAGTAATTATTCATGATGGTCTAATAAGAATGTATCAAAATAACGAAGACATCTTTTATTATTTAACAGTTGAAAATGAAAATTATACTCATCCAGAAATGCCTAAAAATATTGAAGACGGAATAATTAAGGGTATGTATCTCTATCAAGAATCTTCTAAAAAACATAAAAACTGCGTTCAATTACTATCAAGTGGTCCGATTGTTAATGAGGCGATTGCTGCATCTAAACTCCTTAAAGAAGATTGGAAAATAGATTCTAATTTATGGTCTGTAACTAGTTATAGTGAGCTTCATAAAGAGGCTGAAGATGTACAAAGATGGAACAATTTAAATCCTTTATCCAAGCAAAAAGATTCGTACTTATCTCAATGTTTAGATAAAAGTCTTCCAGTTATTGCCGTTTCAGATTATGTTAAGCTTGTAGCTGAACAGATTGCTCCTTATGTTGAATGTTCATTTACAGCGCTTGGAACAGATGGATTTGGAAGAAGTGACACACGAGAAAAATTACGTGATTTCTTTGAAATCAATAGATACTATATTACTATAGCAGCAATAAACTCACTAATAAAAGAAGGCAAATTAAAAAAGGAGGTTTTATCAGATGCAATCAAAAAATATAATATTAATTCTGATAAAATTAATCCACTAAAATTATAACTATGAAAATTATTTTACCAGAGTTGGGCGAAGGAATAAATGATGTAGAAGTTACAGAATTAATAGTTGATAAGAATTCGGTAATTAAGAAAGATGATATCTTGATGGTTGTTGAATCAGACAAGGCCTCCATGGAAATTCCATCTGAAGTTTCAGGCACAATAACCGAAGTTTTTATTAATAAGGGCGATACTATTAATCCTGGAGATAATCTATTTGAATTGGATTCAAAATCAGATACAGAGATTAACACTCAAGACACTTCTCAAAAAAATGATTTAGTTGAGAAAAAAGAGGAGATTCTTAATAGCGAACTTATTAACACCAAAAATCAGGAATATTCAAACGATCTGTCTAATCAATCAGTAACTAATAATCAAGAAGAAATAGAAGTAAATAAAGTTCAAACTATGTTCAATTCACCTAAAACCTCCCCATTAGCTACCCCTTCAATTAGAAAGCTAGCAAGAGAAATCGGATGTGATTTAGAAAATATTATAGGAACAGGCAAAAATAATCGTATTACTCGAGAGGATGTGCTTAATCACGTTAAGCAAAAAGTTAACCCTAATAATATTAATGAAACTGTTCCATCAGATAGCAATCAAGAACTATCTCAAGACTTTAATATGCCAAAAACTGTTTCAGATCATAAAAATCAAGAAATGTCTCAAGATACTAATGCGCCAAAAAGTGTTTCAGCTAACAATAATAGCAATTCGATTAAACCTAATACTATTGATGAAAACTTGTTTTTAAAGTATGGTCCGATAATAAAAGAGTCTTTTAATAAAGTTAGAGAGGTAACAGCAAAGCGAATGAGTGAATCATGGACAACCATACCTCATGTCACTCACTTTGATGAGTTAAGAGTTGATCATCTAATTGAATTAAAAAAAGACCTAGAATCTATTAAAAAAGGAATTAAAGTTTCATTTTTATCATTTATTTTAAAAGCTTTAACTAAAACTTTACAAGAACAAAGAATCTTCAACAGTACGCCTGATATTGCAAACAATGTTTTAATTATGAAAGAATACATCAATATCGGTATTGCAGCTGATACACCCAAAGGATTAGTAGTTCCAGTTATTCATAATATTGACAAATTATCAACTAAAAAAATAAATGATCAAATTTTTGATTTAAGCAAAAAGGCTAAGGATGCAAAATTAACACCAGAACAAATGTCTGGAGGCACATTTACTGTATCAAGTCTTGGTGGTATTGGTGGCAAGTTTTTTACCCCAATAATTAATAAACCTGAGGTTGCAATTTTAGGTGTTTCACGAATTTACAAAAAACTATACTTAGATAAATATGGATTAACTAAAGAGGCTAATATACTGCCCTTTTCTCTATCATATGATCATAGAATAATTGATGGAGCTGATGCCGCTAGATTCTGCAATTTATTTAAATCCTTGTTAGGTAATTTAGAGACTTTTGATTAATGGATAATATTCATGAATTAGTTATAATAGGATCTGGCCCAGGAGGTTATGCATGTGCATTTAGAGCTGCAGATCTAGGAATAAACGTAACATTGATTGAAATGGACTCCTCTTTAGGAGGCGTATGTCTTAATAAAGGATGTATTCCATCAAAAGCATTTCTTCATATTGCCAAGGTATTAAATGAGGCAAAAACTATTTCAGAAGTTGGCGTAAAGTTTGATGCTCCAAGCTTGAATATCAAAAAGATAAATCAATGGAAAAACGATATAGTTAATAATCTTGGTTCTGGAATTGAATCCTTAGCTAAAAGAAGAAAAGTCAGAATCATAAATGGTGAGGCTTCATTTAACTCAGCAGCTGAACTTCTAATCAAGTCAAAATCAGGTAAACAAAAGATTAAATTTAACAATTGCGTAATAGCAACAGGCTCTTCTCCAACAATAATACCTAATATAGATATAGATCATAATATAATTATTGACTCAACTGATGCTTTAAATTTTAAAGATATACCTAAAAATATGCTAATAATAGGCGGTGGATATATAGGATTAGAAATGGCTACTTTTTATCAAAGCGTAGGCTCTAAAATTGATGTTGCAGAATTTCTACCAGAAATACTTGCAGATATGGATAAAGATCTTGTAAAAGTTCTTCATAATGAAATCAAAGATAAATTCAAAATAATGGTTAACACAAAGGTTAAAAATGTTGAAATAAAAAACGATAAAGCTTTAGTAGAATTTGAAACAAGTGATAATACAATCAAGACAGGTTCTTATGATAAAGTATTGGTCTGCGTTGGAAGAAAGCCTAATACTGAGAAATTAAATATTGAAAATGCCGGTCTTGAATTAGATAAAAATGGTTTCATTCGAACTAATTCTCAAGGAAGAACCTTAATCCCTAATATTTTTGGAATCGGCGATATTGCTGGAAATCCTATGCTTGCACATAAAGCAACGCATCAAGGTAAAGTAGTTGCTGAGGTGGTTAGCGGCAGAAGGCACTTTTTCGACCCCAAATCTATACCCTATGTTATTTTCACTGATCCAGAAATTGCTTGGGCAGGTCCCTCAATACAAGAATTAAAACAACAAAATGTAAACTTTAAGTCTAAAATTTTCCCTTGGCAAGCAAATGGAAGAGCATTAAGCTTAGGTGCTGTAAATGGAAAAACTAAAATTATCTATAATCAAGATTCAGAACAGATTTTAAGTATTGGAATAGTAGGACCTCATGCTGGAGATTTAATAGGAGAAGCAGCTCTTGCAATTGAAATGGATGCTATGCCCGAAGATATTAGCCTAACTATACACCCCCACCCTACTCTTACAGAGACAATTGCCAATACAGCTGAAATGATTGAAGGCACAATAACTGATTTATATTATCCTAAAAAGTGAATAATATAAATAATTAAATTAATTATAAATATATCCTGCATAGAAGTTTAATTTAGAGCGTTACCCTCTTCATCCCAGTACAAAACATCAGATACTAATTTACCATACTCATAAATAGATTCTGATTTTAAAATACCACTGCTATAATACCATCTTTCGACACCATTCTTTTGACCATAGAAATAGTTTACAAAATGCATAATTTTACCACTTGGATAATATTCCTTCCAATAGCCATGGATTTTACCATTTTCATAGTTAGTTTCTGATATTATACCACAATTCTCATCCCATCTAATCATAGGACCATCAAACTTATTATTAAAATATGAAATACTATATTTTTTACATCCATTATCATAATATTCAATTTCCCTTTCACGACGAAACTTTTTATTCCAATTAGAAAACTGAATATTTGTGCAATTATTTACAAGGATTATTAATGTAGAGTAAAATATTAATCTTTTCATTGAATATTAACCATTACAGATTAATTACAGAACAGTAAATTTATTTAGCTTCTTTTTTAATAATAGATTTATCTAAATGATTTAAACTAGCAATAATTTTAAATTTCAACGTAAATTTATCATCAATCGCTCTATCAGTTAAATCTTCAAAAAATGTACCAGATCCATATGTTATACCAAAAGAGGTTCGATCTATATCGATAATTCCTGTTGCTATAAGAGTGTCATTTACAACCGATATTTTAGCAGGAATAGAATGATTAATAGTTTTATCCTTAATTTTTAAATCGCCTTTAAAAAAAGTATCTTCATCCATCATTATATCATATTTCTTTTGAATATTAAATGATGCTTGTGGATATATATCAACATCAAAAAAATCTGAATTTTTTAAGTGTTTTTCTAACTTCTTATTATACTTGTCACTCATATCTAAAACCTTTATACTTTTCATGTCAATGATGATTTCACCTCCAATTATTGACTGTTTTTGCATATCCACATAACCCCTATTGATATCTATAACTCCATCGTGAGCTCCAGAAACTTTGCGCCCAATCCATACTATCTTTGAGCTTTCTGTATCGATAAAATATCTAGCTGAAAATGCTATCGATGTTAGAAGCAAATATAGAAAAAGGCATTTTTTAAATGATACTATAAATTTCATACCTAATAAGATATATAATTTTATCTGTAAATAAAAGGAAACCCTTTTAAGAGTTCCCTTTAATCGTTTACCAGAAATTGAAGCTAAATGAGGAGTAAGAAGTAGGCAGAATTATTAAATAAATCTGTTCTTACATTGTAATTTAAATAGAAATTAGATAATTTTGAATTGATGCTCATCACATTTATCAAAAATGTTAGTTATGTTTTTCTTTTTTGGCTCGCTGAATATAAAAAAACTCTTGAATTATTCTAGTGCATTCTTCTTGCATTACTCCTCCCCTAACTGCCGCACGATGAGGGAATTTAGGACTGCTACATAGTTGATAAAGAGAAGAAGCACAACCATACTTTATATCGTAAGCTCCAAAAAAAACCATTTTAATTCTAGAATTAACAATAGCCCCAGAGCACATTAAGCAAGGTTCTTTAGTAACGTATAAAGTACACTCATCTAATCTCCAATTTCCTATACTATTGGCTGCCGATGTAATAGCTATCATTTCAGCGTGAGCCGTACCATCCTGTAGTGTTTCAGTTTGATTATAACCACGACCAACAATTTTCCCATCCTTTACAACTATTGCTCCTATTGGAACCTCATCTGATTCAAATGCTTTTTCAGCCTCCCTAAATGCAACTTTCATCCATTGAATATTTTGATTATTAAAATTTATTGACATAATTAAATGATTGTGCTACCATAATAGCTGCAGTTTCTGTTCTTAGTCTTCTATTTCCAAGGCTTACAGGAATGAAGTTTGACTCTATAGCTAATTTAATTTCATTAGGAGTAAAGTCTCCTTCAGGTCCAATTAAAATACAAGTATTTAAGTTAGGCGCTAACGAATTATAAATTAATTTTCTATTTCCCTCTTCAAGATGAGGAATAAATCTCTGATCAGCCTCAATTTGATGTAAAACATGACTAAATGGAGCAATATTATCAATTTTCATCTTATGCCTTGAGCAAGACTGTTTCATTGAGGAAATTGATATTTTATCTAATCGTTCATACTTTATTTGATTACGAACCGATCTATCTGAAACTACAAAGCTAACTTGTGATACTCCCATTTCAACACATTTCTCTATTAACCAGTCTATTCTTATCGGATTTTTGGGAGGGGCAATTATAATTTGAAGCATTGAACTTTCTTTTGCTTGAAAATCTGTAGAATTAATATCAAGGAGACATTGATTGAAATTATCATTTAAAATCGTACAGTTATAAAGAAAACCCTTACCATCTAAAACCTGAATTTGATCGCCCACTTTATGCCTTAAAACCTTAATACAATGTCGAGATTCTAATTCGGATAGAGTAATCTCATTACTATTCTCATTTTTTATCCCAAAAAAAGGAATTTTCATCTTAACATACCCTTAACTTGATTTATATCACCATCAATATTTTCATAAACTGGAATATTTAAAAGATCGCATATTAGGGGGTAGACATGTATATTTTCAAAAGATTTTATCTTATAGCCTCTTCTAAATGAAGGACCCATTGCATAAAATATTCCATGAGTATCTTTATGGATCGAATAATAACCATGCATCCCATTTAAGGTTTTACCAATCTTTTCAAAATTGTTGTGGTTCGTAATAAACCATTCATTATTAGCAACTAATAAAAAATCTGGAGAATCCTCGTTTAAAAAATGAAGATAATCCGGAATGTTTTTCTTTTTATACACATCCATAAATTCAACAAATTCAATATGTTTAAAAATTTCTCTTTTTGAATAGCGCTGCTTCTT
>MDSV01081749.1_pt1 | contig 23780 bp, 19 predicted proteins | sample 810851 | NCBI WGS metagenome assembly MDSV01 (sample SAMN05326640, study PRJNA326480) | marine metagenome | isolation source: seawater | place: Atlantic Ocean: North East | collected 2012 | reverse complement strand
TTGTAATTATAGTTGTAGTTGTAATTACTTTATTTGACGAAGATGATGACCTTGTAGGCGATTATTCTAATTTATGGCCTATGGAATTTAAAATTATTATTCTGCAAAAAAATTACGAAATTGGTAAGGTATCTCGTGTGATTGACGGAGATACTATTAAACTTGATGACGGCAGAACAATAAGATATTTAGGAGTGGATACACCCGAAACAGTTCATCCAACTAAATCAGAAGAGTGTTATGGGAAAGAAGCCTCGAATATGAATAATAGATTAGTAGATGGAGAAAAAGTTATTCTTATAAAAGGAATGAATAACAAAGATTATTACGGTCGTGATTTAAGATATATCATTACTGCAGATAACAAACTTTTTGTAAATCAGTTTCTTGTTAGCGAAGGATTCGGAAGTGTACCTGATCAATATAGGAGTGATAATATTATTCGAGTTCACACTGTTTTAAAAGGAAAAGAGCAACAAGCCCGCATGTTAAGAAGAGGTATGTGGGGGAAATGTTCTTATTAAGATATGGTGGGCGATGAGGGACTCGAACCCCCGACTTCCTGCGTGTAAAGCAGGCGCTCTAACCAACTGAGCTAATCGCCCTTAATATTTCACTACTCGCGCCCGGTGGGATTTGAACCCACAACCTCAGCCTTCGCAGGGCTGCGCTCTATCCAGTTGAGCTACGAGCACATACTAGGGATGTTTATTATAAGGAAATAAATTGATTTTTAAAAGGTTCATTCTTACTTAAAAAGAAGATCAATTGCATCATATAATTCTTTACCACCAGTAATTTTAGGGCTTAAATCAATTTTTATATTTTTTTTTATATTTTTTTTTGAAATTTTCTTTTTTGAAATTTTCTTTTTTTTATCGGTCATAAAAATAAATTTTGGTGGCAATGGGAGGATTTGAACCTCCGGCCTAACGCTTATGAAGCGCTCGCTCTAACCCCTGAGCTACATTGCCTTAAATATAAATTGATCAAAAGAGTATAATAAAATATATAAAAATATAAAACTATAGAATGGTAGATAAATACACATAAATAGTGATAAAAATTATATGACATTATTTAACTGGGAGGTGTAAAAATAATTAAATTAAAAAATCTTTTTAGATTTGGTAGAAAAAAAGAGAAAGTGGCTATCTTTATAGATGGCAGTAATCTTTACCATAGTTTAGAAGAAAATTGTAAGAGATCTGATTTGAATTTTGAAAAATTTTCAGAAAAATTAACAAATAATAGGCAATTATATAGAACATATTATTATAATGCGGAAAGAGATGCAGATATTAATCCAAAAGCATATGCTGCACATAAAACATTTCTAAGTACATTAAATAACAAATCTAAATATGAAGTCAGATTAGGAAATGCCAAACAAAGAGGCGATACCACTGTCGAAAAAGGTGTGGATATAATGCTTGCAACAGATATGTTGAAGTATGCGTGGAATGACAGATACGACATTGGAATAATCGTCAGCGGCGATGGTGACTTTACTTATGCAGTGAAAGCTATTAAAGAATTAGGTAAATATGTTGAGGTTGTTGCCTTTTCATCTAACTTATCTAAGCAATTAGCTGAAGAATCAGATGGACACACACAATTGACACAGAATTATTTTTCTGGATTATGGATAAAAAATACTAATCGAAGATACAACAACAATTATAGAAGAAACACTAAATACAGAAAAAACTATAGGAAAAAAAACTAGGTTTTTGAATTAAAGTTCTTTCATATACTTAAAACTTTTGATATATTAATAAAGTTTTATTTATAGTGGTGAACAATGTCTGTAAGTGTAGTTCTTGGTGCTCAATGGGGTGACGAAGGAAAAGGTAAAATCATTGATCTTATAGCAGGTGACTATGATATTATTTCCAGATTTTCTGGAGGTAATAATGCAGGGCATACTGTTATAAATGAATATGGAACTTTTTTCTTTCACTTATTGCCTTCTGGTATGTTTAATTCAAGATCTAAGAACTTTATTGGAAACGGTGTTGTAATTGATCCCAAAGTACTTTCTGAAGAAATAGAAGCATTAATTAAATCAGATATAAATATAGATGGAAGATTATTAATTAGTGAAAAATCTCATCTGATTCTTCCTTATCACATAGATATTGACCATTTGGTAGAAAAATCAAGAGGAAAAGATTCTATCGGAACAACTGGAAGAGGAGTTGGTCCATGTTATTCTGACAAAGCTTCTCGTATTGGAATCAGAGTCGGAGATTTATTACACCTTGAAAGTGATTATATTCGGGATAGGATTTCTCAATCTGTTAAGCACGCTAATGTGATTATAGAAGCTTATGGAGGTAAATCACATAATCTGAAAGATATCATAAATTATTGTCAAAAATATTCAGATGTCTTAAAAAAGTACGTTGGCCCTGTTGAGAATGAAATTCAAAAATCTTTATTAGATGGTAAAAATATACTTGCAGAAGGAGCGCAGGGTTCATTATTAGACTTAGATCATGGAACTTATCCGTTTGTTACATCATCAAATGCTTCCATAGGAGGTGTGCAAACTGGATTAGGTGTTAACCCATTTCAAGTTGATAAAGTCATTGGTATTTACAAATCGTACGCTAGCCGAGTTGGATCAGGACCTTTTCCAAGTGAAATTGAAGGAGAAATAGCTGACAAACTTAGAGAAATAGCTCAAGAGTATGGTACTACAACAGGTAGGCCTAGAAGGCTAGGTTGGTTTGATGCTGTGGCAGCTAAATATAGTGCTAGAGTAAATGGATTTAACTCATGGATATTAACTAGATTGGACTGCCTTGATAATATTCAAGAATTAAATATTGTAGAAAATTATAATATTGACGGAGAAATAACAAATTTCATGTCTTCTGACATATTTAATTTAGAAAAATCCAAACCTGTGCTGAAAGAATTTAAACCTTGGACTCAATCTACATTTGGATGTACAAAACTCAATGATTTGCCATATGAAGCAAGACAGTACATTGATTATATTGAAAATTATTTAGAAGTACCACTAAGCATTATTTCTACAGGACCAAAAAGAGAGCAGGCAATATTTTTAGATTAATTAAATTTCAGATCTACTGAATATTTTTTAATTGATTCATCTAGTATAGATTTGGTCTTACTATCTGCTTCAGTCATAGGTAGTCTTGGAGATCCGATATCAAACCCAGATTTTTTGACATAATATCTAATTGGAATTGGATTGGTTACAACAAATATTATGTTAAATAGCTCAAGTAATCTTCTATGCTCTTTTCCAGCTAACTCTATATTACCTTCTAATAAATACCCAATCATTTGATTTATTTGTGTACTCACTATATGACCTGCTACGCTGACTATACCGTACCCACCAGCAGCCATTATATATAATGTTTCATTGTCATTCCCACTCCATACTTTAAAATCAGCAGAAGTATTATTAATAATCCTAGTAATTTGATCTAAATCATTACTAGCTTCTTTTATTCCAATAATATTTTTTAATTCGCTTAACTTAACTGTAGTTTCGTCATCCATATTAAGTGAAGTTCTACTTGGCACATTGTATAGTATACAAGGTATAGATACTTCTTCAGATATAGCTTTAAAATGTTGATAAAGTCCCTCTTGTGTTGGCTTGTTATATGAAGGTACAGTTAATAGCAACCCATCTACATTTTCAGACTCAGCTAATTTACTTAATTTTATACTTTCTTTAGTATTATTATTTGTTGTGCCTGCTATTAAAGCGTGATCCGTACCAATACTTTCTTTAATCACTGAGAATAATTTTAATTTTTCATCATCTGATATAGTTGGAGCCTCTCCTGTTGTTCCTCCAATTACAAGCCCATCACTGCCACTATCAACAATTGCTTTAGCTAATTTAGAAGCCATTTCGTAATTTACATCCCCATTTTCATGAAATGGTGTAATCATTGCGGTTAGAAGCCTGCCTATTTCCATATATCTTTCCGTTAAAAAATAATTAGTTAAGACATATTAGCCAATTTTTTCAAATTCTTCAAGAATTTGAATAGCATTTAAAGCAGCTCCCTTTATTAAATTATCACTAACGGCCCAAAGATTGATTGCATTATCATTTGAGATATCTTTTCTTAATCTACCTACATAAACATCTTCTTTTCCTTCGCCAAATACAGGTGTAGGATATGTGTTGTTTTGTATGTCATCTAACAAACTAATTCCAGAGTAGTTTTGAAGTAATTCTGAGATTTTTGCAATATCAGGTGCTTGGTTAAATTCTATATTAATACTCTCAGAGTGACACCTAATGACTGGAACTCTAACACATGTTGCAGAAACTCTTAACTCGTTATCTGACAAAATTTTTCTTGTTTCATATAACATTTTCATTTCTTCTTTGGTATATAAATTGTCTTGCGGGGCTTCTACGTGTGGAATTAAATTTAATCCAATATTATGCGGATATACTTCTTTTTTATTTGAATTTGTTCCGTTTTCTATATAATGCTTTGTTTGATTTAGTAATTCTTCTATAGCTAGATTCCCTGTACCTGATACTGCCTGATAAGTATCTACTATTACTCTTTTAATTTTATAATTTGATCTGACTGCATCTAAAATCATTGCAAGAGGTGTTGTTGTACAGTTTGGTATAGCCACAATTCCATTATGGTTATTTAATTCCTCTGAATTGATTTCTGGAACAACTAGTGGTACATCTTCATCTAATCTGAATTCAGAGCTGTCATCTATCATGATTACATTGTGTTCTTTTGATTTTTGAGCTGCTATTTTACTTACTTCTGAAGAAGCTGAGCTGAAAACATAATCAAGGTCATTATAAAAATCATCATTATGTTCCTGTATTGTATATTCTTTATTTTCGTACTTTATTTTTTTTCCAATTGATCTATTCGAAGCTGTCAATTTCAGATCTGAAATTTCCAAATTTGAGTCAGGTAGTAAACCTAAAAAAACTTTTCCTACTGCTCCTGTAGCACCAATAATACCTATTTTCATGTTAACCTCTTTAGTAAAAAACCTTTAGCTATTATAAAAGATTTTATATCCTAACAATATGTCTTTTTATGCTTTAATTTATTTTATTTTACTTTCGAATGTTTAATGTAATAAGTGTTATAATTTTTGTATTCGGAGTTTAACTCTTTTTCTTATTAATAAATGAGCAAAAATTTATGTTATATGTAGTAGCGTCACCTATTGGAAATTTGGAAGATATAACTTTTCGTGCGGTTAGAATTTTAGAAGAAGTTGATATTGTACTCTGTGAAGATACTAGAGTTACAAAAAAATTGTTAGATCATTATAATATATCTAAACCTTTGTTTAGATATATAGATGATGATTCTAAGCAAAACTATTATTTAGAGAAAATAAAATCTAATAATGTAGCTTTAGTTTCAGATGCAGGAACTCCTCTTTTGTCAGATCCTGGGTATAAATTGGTTAAAATTGCAATGGATAGCGGTATTAAAGTGAGCCCTATTCCAGGTGTTTCTTCACTCATGACAGCAATTTCTGTAACTGGCAAAGAAATTAATAATTTTTTATTTGATGGTTTTTTCCCAAGACTAAATTCTGATCAAAAAATTTTATTATCAAAACTAAAGTTTAGATCTCAAGACACATTTTTATTTGAAAGTCCAAAAAGGATTAATAAAACTCTTAAATTACTTAAGGATACTTTGGTTCATAGAACTATTTTTATATTTCATGAACTCACTAAATTACATGAAAAAATTATAAAGATTGATCTTGATAAAAAAAAAGATTTTGATTTTATTGACAAAGGGGAGTATGTAATTTTAGTTGAGGGAATTGAAACTGAAAAATTATATATTGATGATGAATTCACACAATATGTTAAATTAGAAATAGAATTTATGCTTCAAAAAGGACTATCTCTTAAAAATGCTACTAAAATAATATCTGAAATATTCGATTTACCACGAAAAGATATCTATAATATTTGGATAGATAAATAAAAGAGAATTATATTGACTGATATAAATAAAAATATACTTGTATCTGTTGCGTGGCCTTATGCAAACGGTAGAATCCATATTGGCCATTTAGCAGGTTGTTATTTGCCTGCAGATATTTTTGCTAGATTTAATAGAATGATAGGTAACAATGTTTTAATGGTATCTGGTAGTGATGCACACGGTACTCCTGTAGTGATAAGTGCATTACAAGAAAATAAAACACCAGAAGAAATATTTGAACTTTATGACAAAGATATTAATCAATCATGGTCAAATTTACGGATAAATTTTGATTTGTTTACTTCGACTAGAACTCAAAACCATGAGAAAGTGGTTCAGGATATTTTTTTGGATTTATTACACAAAGGATTTATATATTCCAAAGATATGCTTTTACCTTATTGTTCTGATTGCGAACGATTTTTAGCAGATAGATATGTTGAGGGAACGTGCCCAGATAAAGAATGTAATTCTAAAGATGCAAGAGGAGACCAATGTGATGATTGTGGTAAAACATTAGACCCAAAAGATCTTATAGATATGGTATGCAAAATTTGCTCTAAATCAGAAGTTATAAATTTTCGAAATTCAGAACATTATTTTCTAAAATTAAGTTCTTTTGAAAACAAATTAAAAGATTGGTTGAATTCAAAAAATAATTTCAAGGCTAATGTTCAAAAAACTTCTTTGGGTTTTATGTCAGAAGGCTTATTGGACAGGCCAATTACAAGAGATATTGATTGGGGAATCAAAGTACCTGTTGATGGATGGGAAAATAAAAGAATCTATGTATGGTTTGAAGCTGTTATAGGTTATTTGTCTGCATCAATAGAATATTTTTCTGATAAGCAAAATAAAGATCAATGGAAAGAATATTGGCAAGGGGAAAGCGAGTCTTACTATTTCATGGGTAAAGATAACATAATTTTTCATTCAGTAATTTTGCCTGCAATATTGCTAGGAAAAGGAGAGCTTAACCTTCCTCATAACATTCCGGCTAATGAATATTTGAATCTTGAAGGCAAACAACTATCAACAAGCAGGAATTGGGCTTTATGGGCAAACGAATTAAGTGAAATATATGATTCGGATACTATTAGATATTCTTTAGCTTCTAATTTACCGGAGAGTTCGGATACAAACTTTAGTTTAAATGAACTAATACGTTCCAATAATCAAGAATTAGTTGCTGCTTATGGGAATTTAGTGAATAGAGTAGTAAATATTTGTGTTAAAAATTTCAACTCAATTGTACCTGATGCAAAAAATATTGATGATGATGGAAAAGAAATTATTGATATGTGTAATGCTACTTTGTTAAATGTTAAAAATGAGATTTCAAAAGTTAGGATTAGATCTGGGCTCAGAGAAATAATGAAGTTATGTAGTAATATAAATAAATATATAGATCAAAAAGAACCTTGGAAATTAGTAAAAACAGATACCGAAAAAGCAAGTGAAGTCATTTGGGTTTGTTTGACGGCAATTAATTGTTTAAAGATTTTGTTTTATCCGTATATTCCTGACTCTTCAGTTAAACTGAATACTATGTTAGGCTTTGATGACAATACTGAATTTGTATGGGAATGGAATGAGGATGATTTACCAAAAGGGCAATCTTTAAATTTCACTGGTCCACTATTCAAGAAAATCGAGGATTAATTTGGCTATTTCATCTTCGTTGAAAAATGACATATCACAATTGATTAAAGATGAATTTAATGTTGTTAAAAATAAATTAGTCACAATAGAATTTGACGATAACTATATAAATGAATTAGTACAACAAGTAACAATAACATCAAAAAACGGGAAGCTACTTCGTCCGATTTTAACACTTTTAATTGGGAACTTTGCCCCAAAGTCCAATGATGCTATTAAAGAAAAAATTATTAATATGGCAGTAGCAATAGAACTTCTCCATACTGCAAGTCTTGTTCATGACGATATAGTTGATAACGCAACTCAAAGAAGAGGCCAGAAATCATTTAATAATATTTATGGCAATAATATGGCAGTTATGATGGGAGATATTATTTTTGCTAAATCAGCAACTTTTGTTTGTGATACAAAAAATATTGATGTTGTAAATAAGTTTGCAAACACAATAGTTGATTTATCCATGGGACAATTATTAGAAATGGAAAGTAGAAATAATCATTATCAAACTAAAGATCAATATTTTTACAGAATCAGAAAAAAAACAGCTTCTCTATTTGAAACTGCAGTATGGTCCGGAGGAATTTTATCTGAATTTAACGATAGTGATTGTAATATGCTTAAAAATTACGGTGAATTATTGGGATATGCATTTCAAATATTTGATGATATTAAAGATTTTACTGAAATAGATAAAAAATCAAATGATGGTAAGAATCCAGGTATAGATATCCAAAATGGTATATTTACTCTGCCTGTTATTTTGTCATTTGATGAAAAGAATAATAATCCATTTATTGATATTGGTAGTAATGTAGATATGCATCAAACTAAAGAATATTTGGATTCTAATGGATATTTAAAAGAATCTATTGAAATAGGTAATAAATATATTCAAAATGCAAAAAAATCTTTAGAACAATTTCGTGATACTGAATTAAAACTTTTGCTATGTAAAATTGCAGATTCTATTAACTGATTTCTCTAGTGTACTTTGATTCTCCGTTGATTATTGTGTGGTTAACCCGTAATTGATCTGCATCTGTTTTGTTTGTTATTTCATCATTTAGAATTATTATATCTGCATTTTTATTTGTCTCTATCGAACCTATTACATTCTGTTTTTTCATTGCTGTTGCATTACCTTTTGTGAACGCATGAATAATTTGCTCGAAATTTATTTTGTTATTTTCTCCGATCAGATTATTGTTTTTTGTAGTTCTATTTTTTGCAGAAGAAATAATAGTCATTGGATTAATTGAACCGAATGGAGAATCAGTACCAAAGCCAACTTTGAAATTATTTCTCAAACTATCTTTGATCCCGAATAGTGATTGGACAGCAAAATCATCTTGATTTTTTAAGTAAAAATCACCATGATCGTAAATGAAATTAGGATTGAATATCAGATGTAAGTTTTTAGAACTATATTGCTTATATGAATCCGCAATGAATTCTGTGGCATGTTCTAATCTTATGATTCTTTTACCTAGATATTTGTTAAGTTTTTCAAAGAGTGTATATAGGATTTTGAAAATCATTTCTGAACTGATAGCGTGAAACGCTATATCGTTATTATTTATTGATAAAAAATCTTTTAATGAATTTTCTATTTCTTGGATATCCATATTTTCTTGAAACATGAATTTGGTTGGGCCAAGATACAAATTGTCATTTATTGTTGAATTCTTAAATTGATCAGACTTTTTTTGCCCCAACATATAACAAACGTTGGGACTGATTTGCTTAGAATAAATTAAATCTTGATATTTATTATATTTTTTTTTGTCATTACCCACACCTGCATCAACTATTGTTGTGTAACCAAATTTAATCAAATTTTGATTATAATTTATTAAATTTTTTTCGAAATCTAAGTTTTCTTCCAATTTTAGTTTTTTGTGAATTTCTAATGAGTTAATTGGAAATTCATATTTATTTATATCTAATTTTGAATGTTTCAAAGCTAACGTATTTAAAAATACCAAATGCCCTGTTCGGTGTTTTATAATCAATGGAATGTCTATGTTTAAATTGTCAAAAAAACTTAAATCTAAACTGCCATTTATATTTCTGTGTTCAAATCCATGAAATTTTAGTATTTTTTTATCTCTAGTGTTTATACTACAAAGATAATTTTTGAGTGCCTTTTTAGAATTGAATTGATATCCTGAAAGATCGATACTGGTCATGTTTGACACTATTTCAAAGGGATGACAGTGTCCATCTATAAACCCAGGTAAAACAGTATTATCTTTGCAGTCAATTATATCTGATGAGTTTAGAGAAATATTTAATTTTGTTTTCTCTCCAATGAAGATTATTTTGTTTTTATTTATTAATATTGCTTGCGATTTAGTAGATGGGAAAATTTTAGCGTTAACTAATAATTTCATTTTGATTTATTAAGTAAATGTTTGTAATTTTTCCACTTTTGCAAAAATCTTTTATAATTGTCTTTACTTAATTCATCTCTGGTTTTTGGATGAGTATTTTCCCATACGCTATGAGTATGTCGCATTATATTTAAATTTGGATCTGATAATAATTTTAAGTTTGCTTTTTTTATTTGGAATGAAAAATCAATATCTAAATTTCTGTAAAATCTGAAATTTTCTCTGAACATACCTGTTTTGGTGATTATGTCTCTTCTAAATGCAAATAAATATAATTGAATAGCATCTACATATTCTTTTGTTTCTGAAATTTCGTGAAAGTGGTGAAGATCATCGGTTTTCAGACCAAATGGCCCAATCAAACCTATTTCAACGTTGCTAAGATCTTTTATGATTTGATTAAAAATATCACCTTTAACTTCTATGCTTGTATCTATTAAAAAGATATATTTCCCAAGTGATTTTTTTAACATAATATTTCTAACTGATCCTGCACCACAAACCGGATCAATATGGATGAATTTTATGTTCTTATTATTTTTGTAATCTTCAACAACTTTCTTTTTCTTTTCATCACAAATCCCATTTGCTGTAACTATTATTTCATAAGATAGATTCTTTGGAATATTGTCTATAATGGAGTTTAGACATCTTTCGAAATCAATTAAATATTCATCTAAAATTAAACAAACAGAAAGGTCAAATTTATTTTTTTTAGTAAGATTAGACAATATTTCAGACGCTCCTGAAATATTATTTGTTTTGTTAATTATTTCTGAATCAGATATTTTTTTGACTTTGTAATCACCATTTTTTGAATCATAATATTTTAAGTTATTTGTTTTAATTGAATCTAATCTTATTTTATCTGAATTAGCGTATTTCTTTGATACACGATTATTTTTTCTGTCTTTATATTCATTATCAGTAATTTTAAAATTATTTTGATTTAAATAGTGCTTTTCGAAATCTAGACTTAGTACGTAATCTATATATTCAAATAAACAACATATTTCTGAAGAATTCAAATCTGATTTTGTTGATTGCCATAATATTGATAAAACTTTTGAAGTGTTCAGATTATTTAATAATGCTTTATCTATTTTTTCAGCCCATGTTGCAACTTTGGTATTATCTATTTTATTCTTTGAATTTTTATGAGACCAATATAAATGTCTTAATCTATTTAATCCTTTTTGTGCAGCTTTAAGAGATGAAAAAGTAAAATTTAATTTTGTTCTGTAATTAGTCATTAAGCAAAGATACCTGAATGCTAAAGGATCAATTGATCTTTGTGAAATATCAGAAATCAAATATTCATTTTGCTTAGATTTTGACATTTTAATTCCTTCAGACAATAAATGTTGTCCATGAATCCAGTAATTGACATGCTTTTTACCGAATGACCCTTCACTTTGTGCTATTTCACCTTCGTGATGGGGGAAGATATTATCTACTCCTCCTGTATGTATGTCAAATTGCTCTCCTAAGTACTTATGCGCCATTGCAGAACATTCAATATGCCATCCTGGGAAACCTCTTCCAAATTTGCTGTCCCATATTAATTCTCTATTCTCTTCTGATGATTTCCATACTGCAAAATCATTAGGATTTCTTTTGTTAGGATCAATATCTTCATCATTATTCAGAGTAGATAAATTAGAAATATTTCCAGATAGTTTTCCATATTGATTGAATTTACTAATGTCAAAATATACATTTTTATTACTAACATATGCTATTTTGTTAGCTATTAACATGTCTATCATTTTTAACATTTCATCTATGTGTTGTGTAGCTTTAGGATTATAATCTGCTTTATCTATATTTAATGCTTTTTCATCTATAAAAAACTTTTTTGTATATTCTTCAGCTATATCTGAAGCTGATTTCCCTTCTTTGATTGCAGCAGCTATTATTTTATCTTCACCTTGATCTAGCATTTCTTGTCTCATATGTCCTACGTCAGTTATGTTTTTTACATGTTTAACTTTGTATCCAATATGATTTAGTGTCTTTTTTAAAATATCAGCTAATATGTATGTTCGCATGTTACCTATGTGTGCATCTCGATAGACTGTAGGGCCGCATGTATACATTTTGACTATTTCATCATGTGGCATGAATATTTCTATCTTTTTACTAAGTGTGTTAAAAAGATATAGCTTTTTGTCTGTTTTTATTGAGTTCATAATATTTATATGTATTAAATTATACCTAGAAATAATTGTAATTGTTATATCCAAAAGGTTTTAATTATCTTTATATCTAAAATAAAAAATAATTAAAAATGCAAACAGTTGGATATTTTTTACATTCAGAAAAAAATAATAAAAATATTAAGAAAAAATATCAAAATTTACTTAGTGATTATTGTTCTTTAAATGGGCACACTGCGTTAGGGACTTTTGTTGACAACCATTTAACAAGATTATCGATATATAGTGAGTTTGAAAAATTAAAAGAGGATATTAGTCTAAATAATAATAAGTACCTAATTATTATTAATAATTCATCTGATTTTGGCAGGTCAATAGATGAAATTGTAAGTAATTTAATATGGTTTGATGATCATCAATGCCAAGTTCTTTGCATTGATGATGAGAATCCAGACCCCTATCAAGATACTGTAAAAAGATATATTTATAATAATAATGATCAATGGTCTTCTTTTGTATCCAAGAAAATGAAGCAAAAATTTGCTACAGGAAAATGGATGGGAAGATTACCTTTTGGATACGAATTAGATACAAATGGACACTTAAGTGAACTTAAAAAAGAAGCACTAATTGTAAGGGAAATTTTTGATCTTTATGTTAATGAAAATTTAGGAATAAGAAAAATAACAAAAATTTTAAATGATAAAAAATATAAAACAAAAAAAAATAATTTATGGAGTATCTCTACTGTATATGATCTGATTAAAAATCCTGTATACATAGGAACTTCCAAAAGATTTGGTGTTTCTATTCCTAATTCTCACGCACACATCATTGAAAATTCAATTTATATGCTTGCTCAGCAAAAATTGTATATGCGTAGCCCTGTAAGAACTAGTATAAATCCTGAAAACTATCTTTTGTCCGGGATTTTGCATTGTGGATTTTGTGATTCAAAAATGATTGGTGTAACGAAAAATATAAAATACCTGAATAACAATGAACTTAATAAAAATCGATATAGATATTATCGTTGTGCTAAAAAGCAAAACTCAGGTAATTGTAATTCTAATTCCATTGAGGCAGACGATTTCGAAAGACAATTTATTTCAAAATTTGATAAAGAACTATCATCAACTAAAATTGATATTAATAAAAAATTTCCTAATATAGCAAAAAAAATTGAATCCAAGAGAAAACAATCACTGACTAATGCACATAGATTATTTAAGGATGCCTTAATTAACACTTCCAAAGGTAAAATTGGAGTAAATGTCTTAAAATTATATTTGAAACATTTTGAAGAAATTAAGAAATCCACAGAATATGAAATCAATTTAAAAACTGTGTTAGGTAAAAATGATCTGAAACTGAATTTTATAAATAAGATTAGTGTAAATGGCTCGGATTATAAAATTTATTACGAAAGAGCTTCTTGATTTTTAGCTAGTAATGATATTTTCAGATCTCAAGTCTTCTATGTCCTTATCTGAATACCCCAAATCTTTTAGAATTTGATCATTATGCTCTCCTAATAATGGTGGAGGCAATTTTGTTTTCGATTCAGTGTCAGAAAATTTTATTGGAAAATTCAAATTTTTAATCTGCCCAAGTTTAGTATGGTCTATATCTATTATCATTTCTCTTGCTTGGATCTGCTCATGATTTAAAATTTCTTCTATATTTAAAATGGGACCACAAGGTACCCCGTTACTGATGAGTAACTCTACCCAATCTGCAGTTGATTTACTTCTAAATTCGAGATTTAAAATTTCTACTAGATCATTTAAATTTTCCATTCTTGAAGCATTGTCTATAAACTTTTCAGTGCTGATTAGATCTGATCTGTTTAAGGCATTACACAATTTTTCCCAATTAGCTTGGTTTGCAGCACCAATATTTATATAACCATCTTGAGTTTGGAATGCTTGATATGGAGCGGATAATCTATGGGCTGTACCACTTTGTTTTGATATTTCTTTAGTAGCAAAGTATATTCCTGATTCCCATATTGTATAAGACAAACCAGATTCCAACAGAGAGGTTTCTACAAATTGTCCTTTATTAGTTTTGAGTCTTTTTATATATGAAGCTAGAATACCGAGTGCTGCGTATACTCCAGCATTCAGGTCGCATATTGGAACACCAATTTTAACAGGATCACCATTTGGTGTTCCTGTTAAACTCATTAGCCCTGACATTCCTTGTGCGATCAAATCAAATCCAGGTCGATTTTTATATGGGCCATCAGCTCCAAATCCGGAAATACTACAATAAATTATTTTAGGGTTAATATTCTTTATTACATCATCATACCCAAGTCCCATTTTTTCCAATGCTCCCGGTCTGAAATTTTGTATAAATACATCTGCATCTTTTATCAAATCTTTTAATATTTGTAATCCTTTTGGATCTTTCATATTCAAAGCTATGCTTTTTTTATTTCTATTAATCATTAAAAAAGCTGCTGATTCTCCTTCTATAAAAGGTGGTCCAAATCTTCTTATATCATCTCCTCCATTTGGTTTTTCCACTTTAATAATGTCGGCTCCCATATCTCCTAGCATCATTGTGCAGAAAGGTCCGGCTAAAATTTGCGTACAGTCTACAACTTTTAATCCATCAAGTATGTCCATTTAATTACCTTTGAATTGAGTTTATCTTTTTTTAATAAATGAATACATTAATCATAATTGACATAAAAAATTATGGCTACTATACTTTTGATTAAATATAAAAAACAACATTGATCAGAATAGTAAGTATTCAAATTATTCTACAGAGAGAATTGTGGATAGTTTAGAAACTAGTTGAGATCTGCATTAGAGTAAGAATATTGAATGGACCTGTGAGTTGTTATATGAATGAGTGACTATTGACTATTTTATAGTAATTAGGGTGGCACCGCGGTTTAACCGTCCCTTTGAGGACGGTTTTTTTTATTTTTGAGAGAATTGATATGGATAAAATAAGAGTATTTAGTGGTATTCAGCCTTCTGGTGAAATGCATTTGGGTAATTACCTTGGAGCTGTTAAACAATGGGTTGAAAATCAAGGTAAAGAGAAGGAGAATTTTTACTGTATTGTTGATTTACATGCTCACACTATATTGAGAGACCCAAGAGAATTAAGTGATAATATAAGAAGCTTAGCTGCAATGCTTTTTGCGTGCGGATTAGATTCAAAAAAATCAACAGTATTTATTCAAAGCCAAGTTCGAGCCCATGCTGAAGCTTGTTGGCTTTTGAATTGTGTAACGCCAATGGGTTGGCTAGAAAGAATGACTCAATTTAAAGATAAAAAAGAAAAATTAAGTAGTATTTCTGCAGCTTTGCTTGATTACCCAGTTCTCCAAACTGGAGATATTATTTTATATGATGCTGATGAAGTTCCTGTTGGAGAAGACCAGAAACAACATGTTGAGTTAGCAAGAGATATTGCGCAAAGATTTAATAATTTGTTTGGCGAAACTTTCAAATTACCTGAACCTATAATACCTACTATTGGTGCTAGGGTAATGAATTTAAGTAATCCTAATTCTAAAATGTCAAAAAGTTTTGATGAAGAAGAAAGTGGTGTAGTGGGATTATTAGACGATGAAAAAAGTATTGTTAAAACAATAAAACGAGCTGTTACAGATTCTGGGAATGAAATTGTGTTTTCTGATGAGCCTGAAAAAGCTGGTGTTAACAATTTGTTGGGGATTTATAAAGTTATAACAGGGAAATCATCCACTGATGCAGAAAAAGATTTCGAAAATGCTAAAGGTTATGGAGTTTTGAAAGAGAGTGTAGCTGAAATAGTATTAAATGTTATTAGACCAATTAGAAAAAAATTCGACGAATATATTAGTGATCCATCTGAACTAGATAGATTATTAGATATTGGGGCAGAAAATGCGAGCTTGATATCTGAGCCTAAAGTTATTGAAATGAAAAGAAAAATGGGATTTATTTAAATGAAAAATATTGTAGATTTCGACACGTTTGAATCAACATACGATGCAAAAAGCTATATTGCGTTAGGTAGAGAATTATACGTAGATCTCGAAACTCCAGTTTCAATTTTTTTAAAAGTATCAAAAGGAAAAAATTCTTTTCTTTTAGAAAGTGTAGAAGGTGGTGAGTCCATAGGAAGATATAGTTTTATCGGATTAGGTGGATATGACAAATTTGTTTCCAATGAAAAAAATCCAATTAATATTATTTCAGAATTAATTGATATTGAAATAATAAAACCAGAATGGTTAGAAAGATTCTTTGGAGGATTAGTAGGTTATATATCTTATGATGCTGTTAAGTATTTTGACGAAATCAATCTTCCGATGGATAAGGGTTTAGATTTGCCTGAATCTTGTTTTTTGTTTGTTACTGATTTTTTGGTTTACGATCATTTGAAACATAGATTGTTTATCGTTTCGTATGCTGATTGTTCAACTGGATCATCCAAAGAAGTTTATGAACAAACATATTCTAAAATTGATGATATACAAAGTAGATTAACAAAAAATTCCTCAGATGTTTATAGAAAACACAATAATGTAGATGATCTTGATTCAGAAGAAAATATATCTAAAAAAGATTTTATTCAAAATGTAAAAATTATTAAGGACCAAATTGAAGAAGGTGAAATTATACAAGCGGTATTCTCAAGGCGAATTTCAAAGAAAACTTCAGCACACCCATTTATGATTTATAGAGCATTAAGATCTATAAACCCTTCTCCATTTATGTATTATATGGACTTAGATGATCATTTTGTGGTGGGAGCTTCTCCTGAACTATTAGTACAGGTAGAAGGTGATACTATCAATTCTGTTCCAATTGCCGGGACTAGGCCAAGAGGAATAAATGAAATTGAAGATGAAAAAATAATAAAAGAATTTTTGAAAGATCCAAAAGAAAAAGCGGAGCATGTAATGTTAGTAGATCTGGCACGTAATGATGTTGGTAGAGTAAGTCTTCCAGGTTCAGTGCAAGTAACCGAATATATGGATGTAAAAAAATTTTCACATGTAATGCATCTTGTTTCTAAAGTAACTGGTAAAAAGAATCCAAAAGCTTCTTCACTAGATGTATTTAAATCATGTTTCCCAGCCGGAACTGTATCAGGTGCTCCAAAAATTCGAGCTATGGAAATTATTTCGGAATTAGAAAATGACAAAAGAGGACCATACGCTGGTGCTTTAGGCTTGTTTGATTTTTTTGGAAATATTGAAGTTTGTATTACGTTGAGAACTTTATTAATAAAAGATGGAATTGCTTCAGTTCAATCAGGTGGTGGAATAGTTTTTGATAGTGTGCCTGAATTAGAATTTGAAGAACATTTACATAAAGCCCAAGCAGTATTGAGAGCTATAGAAATTGCCGAGGGAGAGGAGTTTTTGTATATATAATGATATTGATTTTAGATAATTATGACAGTTTTACATATAATATTTATCAAATAGTTGCAGAGCAAAACGAAAACACTAAAGTTTATAGAAATAACGAAATAACTATTGAAAAAATTTATGATCTGAATCCTGAAAAAATAATTATTTCTCCAGGACCTTCGCATCCAAAAAACTCTGGTATTTGCAGAGATGTAGTAGATGAATTTGGTACAAAAATACCAATTCTAGGTGTATGCTTGGGGCACCAAGTTATCGGTTACACATATGGATCTACAATAGAGAAGGCTCCAGCTATATTTCATGGCAAAACGTCTCTTGTTGAACACAATAATCATACGCTCTTTAATGAAGTTCCAAGTCCATTTAATGCAATGAGGTATCATTCTCTTATAATTACAGAAGAATCGCTTAATGATGATTTTGAAAAAATTGCATGGACTAAAGATGGTTTAATTATGGGAATCTCGCATAAAGAATTGAAATTATATGGTATACAATTTCATCCAGAGTCTATAGGAACTGATTTTGGAGAACAAATTTTATTAAATTTTTTAAGTATGTAATATGACTGATATTAATGAATTGATAACAAAACTATTAAAAAAGAATAGCTTAACATTTGAAGAATCTTATAATCTAATGAATAACATTATGACGGGCAAAATATCGGAGATTAAGCTTGCTTCTATTTTAACGTCGCTAGCTATAAAGAATGAATCTGAAGATGAAATAGCAGGAATGGCTAAATCTATGCAAGAAAATTCTTTAAGGATTTATACAGATTACGATTGCCTAGATATTGTCGGTACAGGCGGTGATAAGAAATATACATTTAATGTGTCTACAACTTCTGCGCTGGTTGCAGCAGCATCAGGAGCTAAAATTGCTAAACATGGAAATAGAGCTGCTTCAGGAAATAGTGGAAGTGCTGATGTTTTAGAAGCCTTAGATATAAATATTGATCTAGATGAAGTTCAATCAATAGATATGTTAAATAAATATAATTTTACATTTTTGTTTGCTCAAAAATTTCACCCTTCAATGAAATATGCTATGCCCACAAGAAAAGAATTAGCTTTCAAAACAATTTTTAATAATTTAGGACCACTAACTAATCCAGCAAATTCTAAATACCTTCTAATTGGAGTCCCTGATATAAGTACAGGCAATAAGATGTCAAATGCTCTTAGGATATTAAACAAAACAGCATTGGTTGTTCATGGGATGGAGGGACTTGATGAAGCAAGTATATTTGGTGATACTTATGTGTGGGAAATAAGACCAAATCCTTCTATAGATGAAGATGAGATTAATAATGAAACAGTAAATTTGGCTGCGTCAACAGCTTCTTTAAAAGAATATAAAATTAATCCAGATCAATTCGGATTGAAGAAAATACCTATTCAAAATTTACAAGTGAATTCTCCTGAAGAAAGTGCTACTAAAATATTAGACTTATTTAACAATCGAGACAAAGAGCTGATTGATTGTGTCGCTTTGAATGCTGGATTGGGGCTTTATATTTCAGGTCATGCACAAGATATTAAATCAGGAATTGAACTTTCTAAAAATAATATTAAAAACGGGAATGCTGCAAAACTAATTTCTTCTTTATCTTGCAATTATTAATATGAATATACTAGATAAAATAGTAAATCAAATAAAAATGGATCTTTTGGGGCAAAAAGATAATTTTCCTATTGAGGAATTAAAGAAAGAAATTGATTATGAATATAAAACAGAAAGTTTGTCTCAATCATTGAATATCGATGGACTAAGCATAATTGCAGAAATTAAAGACACATCTCCAAGCAAGGGGAAATTAATGTATAACATTGATTTTGATTCTTTAGCGAAACACTACTTTAAAGCAAATGTTAATGGAATATCCGTTGTTACTGAGAAAAATTTTTTTAATGGATCTATTCAAAATATTCCGAAATTAAAATCTATTGATGGCTATAATCAAACTCCCGTACTTAGAAAAGATTTTATTGTTGATGAATATCAAATTTTTGAATCAAAATATTTAAAAGCTGATGCAATATTATTAATTGCTAGCTTGTTGGAAGAAAAAAAATTGAAAAAGTTTATTTCATTAGCAGAAGAATTAGATTTAGAGTATATCGTTGAAATCCATGATGAGAGTGAGTTATATAAAGTCTTAAAAGTTAATCCCAAAATAATTGGGGTAAACAACCGTGATTTAAATAATTTCCAAGTTGATATTAATACTACATTGAATATTATTGATAAAATTCCTAAGTCAATAATTATAATAAGCGAGAGTGGTATTTATACTTCTGAAGATATGAAAAAATTATACGATAAAGGTTGTAATGGGGTTTTAATAGGTGAATCTATAATTACGTCTGATGATCCTTATAAAAAAATCATTGAACTAAAAATATAATGACTAAGATAAAAATATGCGGGCTAAAGCTTAAAAATGATTTTGAATTTGTAGCTTCACTTAATGTTGATTATGCAGGTATCATATTTGTTGAAAATGTAAAACGGCAGATAAGTACAACAGAAGTTGAGAAAATATCTGATGTTGTAAACAAAATCAATAACCCGCCAAAACTTGTTGGTTTATTTGCTGATCAAAAGTTAGAATATATTAAGAAAATTTATCATCGATATGGATTAGATTACGTTCAATTGTGCGGTAGTGAAAATGAAGAATTTCTGAATGAATTAGATATTCCTTTTATTAAACAGATAAAATTGAAAAACGACATAAATTTTAAACAAATATTTAATCAAATAGAATTTGTAAAATCAATTGGAGGACTTGTCAGTATTGATACATATAAAGAAGGTCATTATGGTGGTTCAGGTGAATTGATAAATTTATCTGATGCAAAAAAAATAATTAATAAATATAAAGTGTTTCTTTCTGGAGGATTGAATTCTGATAATATTACAAACATAATAGAAACAATTAAGCCTTGGGCAGTAGATGTTTCTTCAGGAGTCGAACTGAATAACAAAAAAAACATTTGTAAAATAGAAAAATTTGTTAATAATGTGAGGAGTGTCAAAAATTAATTTGATAACTAAAAATAATACTTTTGAAAAAGAAATTCAAAAGAATTTAAATAATAAAATCTCTGGTGAAATCCGATCGGATGAAAAAACTCGTATGATATACAGTACTGATGCTAGTATATATCAAATTGTCCCTCAAGCCGTAGCATTCCCAAAATCAGATGAAGATTTGCAAATAATTATGGAATATGCGTTTGCAAATAATATCCCAATAACACCAAGAGGAGGAGGAACTAGTCTTGCTGGTGCAACTGTTGGAAGTGGAATAATAGTTGATTTTTCAATGTTTATGAATAAAGTATTGAATTATAATCCCGATGAAAATTGGGTTGAGGTTCAACCAGGTATTATATTAGATGAGTTAAATAAGTACATGTCGGCTGACAATAAAATATTTGGACCAGATCCTAGCACAAGTAATAGAGGAAATATCGGCGGTGCAATTGGAAATAATTCTTGTGGAGCTCACTCTTTGCTTTATGGAAAAACTATAGATAATGTTATTGAACTTGATGCTTTTACTGCTGGAGGTAATAATATTAAATTGGGACCTGTTGGGGCATCATATTTTGAAAGAGAACTACCTGGACAAGAGGGAATAATTTTAGAAACACTTAATTCGATTAGAAAAAATTTTATATCTGAAATACAAACTAAATATCCTTCAATCCAAAGAAGAGTATCAGGATACAACTTAGATGAATTAGTTGATGTTAATAATTTTAATACAGCAAAATTTGTTGTTGGGTCAGAAGGTACATTAGTTACGTTTTCTAAAGCAAAAGTTTTAGTACATGATAAACCCAAACATGTTGGTTTAGCATTAGTTCATTTTGATGATTTGATTTCTTCGATGGAAGCTACAGTATCAATATTAGAGCACAATCCATCTGCGGTAGAACATATTGGGAGTATGATTTTGAGACAGGCTAAAAACAATTTGGAATATTCACGAATGATGACTTTTATAGATGGAGATCCTGAATCTGTTTTAGCAGTTGAAATGATTGCTGATGATAAAAATGAGCTAAAAGATAAACTAGAAAAATTAAAATTAAAATTAGATAAACAAAAATTTGGTTATTCTACCAAATTGTTGTTAGACGACGCTGATCAACAAAAAGTGTGGAATATAAGAAAAGCAGGACTTGGTCTTATGATGAGTACTCCTGGAGACTATAAAGCCATACCTTTTGTTGAAGATACAGCTGTTGATCCTAAAGTTTTACCTCAATTTGTCAGAGAGTTTGATCAAATAGTCAAAGAACATGATACTATAGCCGGTTATTATGGACATGCTAGTGTTGGATGCCTTCATATAAGGCCATTAATTAATCTGAAATTGGAAGATGAAGTAACCAAAATGAAATCAATTTCCGAAGAAATAACTGATTTGGTCATTAAATATGGAGGTTCGATAAGTGGAGAACACGGAGATGGATTAGTTAGAAGTTATTGGAACAAAAAAATGTTTGGAGACAAAATATATTCAGCTTTTAAACAACTTAAAGATAGCTTTGATCCACACAAACTTATGAATCCAGGAAAAATAGTTGATTCACAAGAAATTGATGAAAATTTAAGAATAAGTCCTAAATATAAAGTAAAAGAAATAAATACAGGTTTTAACTTTAGTAAAGAATTAGGATTTACCTCTGCTATTGAAATGTGCAATGGGCAAGCTGCTTGTAGGAAAGTTACATCAGGTGTTATGTGCCCATCGTATATGGTTACAAGGGACGAAGAATTATCTACAAGAGGACGAGCAAATGCTTTAAGAGGCTTGATGTCTGGCCAATTGTCGGAGAAAAGCTGGAAGGATAAAAATTTATTTAAGATTTTAGACTTATGCCTAGAGTGTAAAGCATGTAAGTCTGAATGTCCCTCAAATGTTGATATGGCCAAATTAAAATATGAGTATCTTTATCAATATTATAAGCGCAATAAAATACCATTAACTCAGCGAATAATCGGTAATATTAATACGTTAAGTAAGATAGGATCTGTTACTTCAATAATTTCAAACAGATTGTCAAATTCTTTTATAACAAAAATATTTATGGATTTGTTTTTTGGTATAGACAAACGAAGAAAATTGCCAAAGTTTGCCAAGAAAAGCTTGGTTGCTTTATCTAAAAATTTTGAAGTGAAAAAATCTAATAAATCTGTTTTATTATTTCCTGATACATTCAATAATTACCAAAGTCCTGAAGTTGGGTTGGCGATATATAAAATTCTAAATAAATCTGGATATAATGTTATTATTCCTGAAGACACTAAATGTTGCGGAAGGCCTATGTTGTCATCAGGTCAGATTGATAAAGCCAAGCATAATATTAAATACAATATAGACTTACTATATGAATATGTTAGCAAAGATATAGATATAGTAGGAATTGAACCAAGTTGTATTCTAGGATTTAAAAGTGATTTTTTAGATTTGGTGGATGAAGAATACAAACAAAAAGCAGAGTTGATTAAATCAAACACGTATATAATTGACGAATATTTGGCTGAAAACAAAATTTGGGAAAAATTAGATTATAAAAAACCTGATTATAACAAAGTAATTATTCAACCTCATTGCCATCAGCAATCTTTGCTTGGTAATGTGCATATGAAAGAATTATTAAATCGTTTCAAATTCGATAATTATGAATTTATAGATAACGGTTGTTGTGGAATGGCTGGATCTTTTGGTTATTTTAAGGACAAATACAAACTTTCTATAGACTTAGCAAAAAGGAATCTATTTCCTAAAATTAATAATTCTCCAGATAATTCTGTTGTAATAGCTTCAGGAATATCTTGTAGAGAACAAGTTATTCAGGGCACAAAAGCTACTCCTAAACATTTGGTAGAAATCATTGCTGATTTACTTTAGATCTCATATAATGACTTTTTTAGCTAATATATGTTGAGTTTATGAAAACAATAAAGAAGATAAAATATTTATTTATATTAAGTTGCTTGCCAATTTTATTTGGGATTGCTTGTGGAGGATCTAGTGAATCTACAACTACCACAACAACAACTGCAGCGCCTACACCAACCCCAGCACCAACCCCAGCACCAACCCCAGCGCCAACTCCAGCACCAACCCCAGCGCCAACTCCAG
>MDSV01066665.1_pt1 | contig 23782 bp, 22 predicted proteins | sample 810851 | NCBI WGS metagenome assembly MDSV01 (sample SAMN05326640, study PRJNA326480) | marine metagenome | isolation source: seawater | place: Atlantic Ocean: North East | collected 2012 | reverse complement strand
GCTATTCCACACATTAATTTAACTTTAATGTTGAATTTATTTAATTGAATAACATTAATTTATATAGTTTATTATAAAGATAATGATTAAAAAATTATTCGATATAGTAACAGTTGTTATTCTTTTTCCGATATTTTTACCTTTATTAATCATAATTGCTTTCGTTTTGTCTATAAATCAAGGCTTACCTGTCTTTTTTATCCAAGATAGGGTTGGTAAAGATAGTAAAAATTTTAAATTATATAAATTTAGAACAATGGAAATAACTGCTGAAGAAGATTTTCATAAATCTCACTATTTAGACCTTGCAAAAGGAAAAATTATAGAGCCTAACAATTATCCTTTAGAGCCTATCCGAATTGAAAATGATGATAGGATTACTTCTTTAGGGGCCTTACTCAGAAAAACATCGTTGGATGAACTTCCTAACATTTTCAATGTTTTAAAGGGTGACATGTCTTTAGTTGGACCCAGACCATTAGTTGACTATGAATCTGAACTGTATGGAAAATTCAACTCTAAACGTAATTCTGTTTTACCAGGAATTACAGGATTAGCACAAATCCAAGGAAGGTTAGACTTAAGTTTACAGGAGCGACTCTACTGGGATTTACAATATATTGAAAATTATTCTTTTACGGAAGATTTAAAAATTATTTTTAAAACAGTGTTTTCAGTACTTTCTAAAAAGGGAGCAAATTAAATTAAATTAATATATTGATTAGCTACGTTATGAATATGAGCAAAATTATTATTCATTTTTTCGATATTTAAATAAATTTGATTTAAAAACTTTTCATCTTCTAATTGAGCAAATTTAATATCAATGTTAGTGTCGTTTGGACTGATATTGATACCAAGCTGATATTTTTCGATAAATTTAGCCAAACTAGAATTTGGATTTGAGTAACCAATTAATATTTTATTCATTTTTAAATAATCAAATGTTTTTCCAGGAAAACCTTCTATTGTAATTTCAGGTGAAAGGGAGACTAATGCAAAAGGTATTTCTTTAGTTAAGTTAACAAGTTTTTCACGAGAAACATATGAATAAACTTTTATTTTTGGATTTTGTAGATTATAAATTTTTTGATATTGACTACCTGAACCATAAATTGTTAAATTATAATCTTTGGAAGATTTTAAAAATAAATCTATGAACGATTCTAGATTTTGAGGAGTCCCAAGATTACCAGCATACATTATATTGTTTGAAATAGTGTTGCACCTTGGAACTTCTTCCTCATTTGAAAAATGGTAGATGATCTTAATTTTATCTTCTTTAATATTTCTATTTTCGACTAAATACTTTTTGAGTTGCTCTGAATTAACAACTACATAATCAATACTTTTTAAGCAGTAATTATCAATCCATTTAAAAATTTTATGTAAAGTCGTATTGTTGAATTCATTTAGCTTATTTGCAATTTCAGGATAAAGTTCCCATACAGAATATACAGTATTTTTTTTTAAAATTTTCTTCGTAAATATCGCAATTAAATTCATTGTAGGTGGATAGCTAAATATAAAAATACTATCAAAAAAAGAACGATTTTTAATTAAATAAATTAAAGACTTCAAATGATAACTGAACCACTGAACTACTCTTTTAGTTCTGCTGAATGACCTTTTAGAAGAAGTTATATGGGTTATTTTCACTCCCTCATAAAAAGAAGTGTATATTTTCTTTGAAGTTTTCTTCATGCCTCCATCAGTAAATTCTTTCGAATCAAATCTGTATTGAGGAGTTGATGCTAAGATTTCAACCTCAATATTGTTTTCTTTAAACTTAGAAGCAATATCTGCTACTAATTTACCAGTAGATACCTGATCTGGAGGAATTGTTAAAGAATGAAATAATACTTTTTTCATTCTTTAAAAGATCTAGTCACATCAAATGAATAGTCAGTGGGTTTATGTCTTTTGAAGTCATTATTTTTACTAAGATTTATTAAGTCTGCAACAATGATTTCAGAGGAGTTTCCTTTACCGAAAGGATTTTCCCAGTTCTTGTTCAGTGTTTCAACTTCATTTAAAATTCTAGAGGCCAAAATATTTTTGTTTGTAGGATCAAATTTAATAGAGGCTTTCACATCATACACTTCGGGCCTTTCTGTTGAGAGTCTCATTTGTATTGAGGGTACTCCTAAGATGCAGGCTTCTTCCACAACTGTTCCGGAATCTGTTGCTACATATGATGCATTTTTTAGCAAATACATGAATTCCAAGTAGCCTATTGGATCAATAACTTTAATGTTATTGTTGAGTTTAATGTTAGAACCCTTCAGAATTTCTTGGGTTTTGTAGCCCATTGGAAAAATGACATTTTTATCGCTTATTGAATTTAAGAGATTAACAATATTTGTAAAACTTTCTATATTTAAAATATTTTCTCTTCTGTGACTTGTAACTAGAACATACTCACTTTTTATAAGTTCCTTTATGTTTTCATCTAAAAAAGATACGCCTAATTCAAATTGTTCAAAGTTTTCTTTAATAATGTCGACTATTGGATTTCCAGTAACTTTTATGACACTATCACTTATGCCCTCATTTAAGCCTTGATTTTTATAACTTTCTAAATAAGCATATATCCTGTCTGATAAGTGATCAATTACAGTCCTATATTTTTCTTCTGGCATCCTCCAATCATATGACCTCATACACCCTTCAATATGAACAATAGGTATATTATGTTGTGCAGCAGCAATGCATCCCATAACAGTATTTGTATCCCCCAAAAAGACAGCAGCTTTATATTTATTTTCGTCAAAATGGTTGAATAAATTCGTAATTGTTGAAGATACTACAGTTGCATCACTTTGGGTATCTACTGTAAATTCAAAATTAGGGTTCGGAACATTTAGCTGCTGAAAAAAAGTATCCTTCATATTTTCTGAATAATGTTGTCCAGACCATATAAAATCATACTCGATCTCATTTTGATTATTTAATAGCTTTAAAATTTTACTAGCCCTGATGACATCTGGCCTTATTCCTAAAACAATTGCTAGGTCTTTCATATTACACCATTATCTTATGGGTAAGTTCAGAATTTGCTAGTTCTTCTATATTTTCTTCTATTGTTGGAACTCTAGAATAACCCGCCGATAACCACAAATGAGTATTGAGTTTGTCGTTATTTGACTTTAAAGTTCTATTAATCACTGTATCAGCATCTATATGTTGAATGTCTATTTCTTTTTTAAAATGAATTTTCAATTCCTCAAGTAAATTAGCCTTTGAGATTATATTCTTGGGAATCAGGTGGTGTGTTTTAAAGTTAGCAATACCATCTCTCAAAATAATTCCAGCAATAATTTTTGCAAAATTTAATGTTGTGACTCCATTCCATAAATGATTCTTATACCCCGATACTGATAATTCATCATTATTTAGAAACCAGTTCATTAATGAGAAACCAGTACCCTGCTCAGGACCAATTATGCTAGATCTAATTACAATTTTATTTGCTCCCTCAATTTCTCCAATAATTTTTGATTTTCCATATAAATCTTCAGCATCTTTAAAAGAATCTTCAGTATAGTTTCCATCCAATCCTGAAAATACACAGTCCGTTCCAATTTGAATATATTTTATATCACTAGAAGAAACTAAATTATTTATATCTAAAGGAAAATATGAATTAGTAAGTATTGTATTTGTTATAGAATCTATATCTTTTATATCTATTTTTGGCTTTATAATTCCAATACAATTTATTATGTAATCATAATCACAACTAAAAATAATTTCTTTTAAAAGTTCCTGGTTTGTATATTTAGTATCAAATATCTGATAATTTTTTTCAAAATTATTGATAACAAATTTATTCTTGCTTCTTGAAGTTATATCAACAGTTAAATCTTTAATAGAATCAAGGTACAGTGATACCATTTTTCCAAGCATCCCATTGGCACCAAGAACTAAAACTTTGTAACTACTCATAAATTTCCGGCGAATACTCAGTCCAAATATCCCAGAATTTTGGATTAAATCTATAATCATCATTCACAGAATCTTCCAACTTTAGAGATGAGAAATATATTACTTTACTATCAGAAACTATATTAATTGCTCCATTTGCATATCCAGGGGGTATGTAAACAGAACCTGATTCTTCATTTATTAAAAATGTTTCAACTTCACTTTCATTATTGGGATTTTCAAAATTATTTACCTTTACCGCTGCAACAAGAAATTCTCCTTTAATAACTTTAATTAATTTAGATTCAATTTTATGGCCATGCCAGGCACGGACAGTTCGCTTTGTTGGATTAGATACTATATAGAATCTTTTAAATTGTGATAAATCAAGTGAATTGTAAAATTCAACCGATCCTCTATGGTCTTGAGACTGACCTTTTTCAAATAAAGTGGGCTCATTAATTCCATCCATTAATTTATGCCATATTTCTCAAGAAAATTTTGATTTGAATAACGAATATGATTGACGTTCTTAATTCTTTTACTTGCAATTAGATTATAAACCTCATCAATACCTTGAGTTAACTCAACATCAGATTTAAAACCTGTTTCTTTATATAATTTGTCACTACTAACTTGATAGTTTCTTGCATCTTGAAATTTCATTGGAGTTGTCTCTATTGTTGCATTTGGAATTTTGTTTATAATTTCATTTGCAATTTCTACAATTTTATAGTTTTTATAGTGTAGGTTGAAAATTCCAGTTACGTCCATTTCAATTGTGTGGTCAATAGCATTAGCCACATCCGTAACGTGTAAAAGTGGTCTCCATTGATCTCCTCCAAATACTGTTAACTTGCCTTCTGTTAATGCTTTAGTTACTAAAATATTTACAACTAAATCAAGCCTGATTCTTGAGAACTCATCACTGATTCCAAAAAGAGTTCCTAATCTAAAAATTATAGAATTAGTACCTTCTAAATATTCTTCAGCTTGTACTTTTGATGAAGCATATTCAGAAAGAGGATTTACAGATGAGTTCTCATCTAAGAGACCATCTTGAGCACCATAAACAGAACATGTTGACAAGAAAACAATTCTTTTTTTAAAATTTTCAACTAAGAACTTAACGGATTCTGAATTAATTTCAAATGTTAGTTTTGGATTTATAGCACAAGCACCATCACCAACCAGTGCCGCTAACCATATAACAACATCTGATTTATCTAGTAGAGGAAGGAGCTTATCTGTTTCTCTAATATCTCCATTTATAAAATTTACATCTTTTCGATAAGATTCCTCATAAATCAAAGAATCATAAACAGTAACATTATATTTTTGATTAAGTTTATCTACTATGCCACCACCAACATAGCCCGCGCCACCAACGATTAAAACATTCACCATACAATATTATATGGTAATTAGTTCTTGTTTTTGTTTATATAAAAATTTTCAATTGCATTTACAGTTTTCTGTAATGAAAAATTTTCAACTATATATTTTTTTTGATTTTTTTGAACTGTTCTTAAAATTTCATAATCTTTATCAAAATATTTTTGAATAAGTTTAGCTATTTCTTTAGTTTTGGTCCTTTCAACTAAAGCATTCTTATAATCGAGTACAAACTCATTTAACGGACTTATATTTGAACAAATTACACCAGTATTATTTTCAATAGCTTCTAATACAACAAGACCGAAACCTTCGGACTCTGAGAGAAATAAGAAAAGATCAATTTCGCTAAAAAAATTATCAATATTTGAAAAATGAGACAGAATTTCAACATTGTTATTTAAATCATATTCTTTAATTTTTGTTTTTATAGATTCTAAATAACCTATATCATCAGAACCAGCTAATTTTAATTTGAAATCTACATTATGCATTTTTAAATAATAAGCAACTTCAAGGACATTCATCCAACCCTTCCAAGGAACAATTCTTGCAGCCATTCCAATAACATTATTATGTGTTTTAGGGGGTTTTCTATCCATGATCTTTACACCATAATGAATTACAGCTATTTGATTTTCATCAATTTTAAATTCATCAATTAACCACATTTTAATATTGTTTGAAATTGCAATGATGCCGCTAGATTTATTTAATAAGTACCTCCAGAGTATATTTGAAAAAAAATATTTTATTTTATTTTCTCCACTCCTTGTTCCGTATTTTGCATGAACAGAAATTAAATGTTTAAATGTATTAATAAATAAAGCTATAAATCCAATATAAAAATCGGCTTTAGGAAGATGCGAATGAACAATATCATAATTATTACTCTTTATAACTTTAAATAAATGAAAAAATTTTAGAAAAGAATTACTGTGAATTGTAATATTTTCTAGACTTTTTTCAATTGAATCACCATTTTTGTACAAATCAAAAGTATATAATTCACAATTAACATTTTTAAATTCATTTAAAATAGAAGCAAGTTGTACTTCTGCACCATCTTTTTTTAAAGTTGGAACAACATGAAGTACATTTAAATTACTATTCATTTTGATTACTTATTTGCTGTATGAATAATACAAGAAAAAATAAAACTGATATTGAATGATTTTGAATAAAGTCCCCAGTTAAAGCAAGAGCAACAAAACTACCTAGAAATAAATATTCGGATTTTAATAAATTATGTTTGAATTGATTTAAAAATTTCAGGAAGGGATTTAGAAAAATTAAAAGAAATAAAAAGAGTCCCATAATACCGTAGTCCAAAATAATAAACAAAAATGAATTGTGAGGACCAGTTGGCCTCAGATTCTCTTCAAAATCTAAAGTAGGCTTTACTTCATCTCTTATAATTCCAAAATTACCATGTCCATAACCAAATAAGCTATTTGCTAAATTCCTTTGAGAAAGGTCTGCTATTGTAGCGCTCTGCATTTGTATCCTATCCTGTATTCCTTCTGTCTCTTCCTCGGAAGAAATTCTTTCAAGTAATCCAAAGTTGAGAGTTAATAAAAGTGTGATTGTAACTAAGAAAATTTCAAAAAACTTTTTTGAAATAAATAAATATATTATTAAAACAAAAACCAAAATAATAAGGGCTGCTCGACTATATGTAAAAAAGCATGCCAAAATACCACTTATTATAAAAAATCTTGTGAAGAAGGAGTTGCTACTTGCAATACAATAAAGGTTTAAAGATGCAATTAATCCGCCAAAGGCATTTGGTCCGCCAGCTTGAAGTCCATTCATTCTACCATCAGTAAATATCCATTTGTTTTCATTAAAACCAATTCTCCAATAATCATACAAATCAGTTCCAAAATTAATTTGAAGGGTAAAAAATAATATTGAAAAAATATTTATAAAGATTGTTAGGTATTTAAATAAATGATCGATTTGTAGATTTTTTGCATTAAACAAAGTAATAAACAATACTGTATAAAAGAGATATCTAAACCCTTCAGTGAATAAGAAGTTTTCATTTATTAAAATATTTTGTATAAAAATATATGCAGTAAAGATGAGTATCGGAAGCAACTGATTGAAATAAATAATCTTAATATTCTTCAAATAGACGTTATAAAGAAAGAGTAAGAAAAATAAGATAACAGGAATATCATCAAATTGTAAATTTTCTGAAATATATAGATGAGGTGTAACGGGAATTAGAAAAGCAAAAAAAACTTGAAAATAAATTAGCTTATCTTTAAATTTAACCATCGTTTTATTCCATTGCTTAAAAGGAATAGTAATGCTTCCATAACTATTGATTTAGACATTTTAGAATTTCCTAATCTTCTTTCATTAAAAATGATTGGGATTTCTTTAATAGACAAATTATTTATAATACACCTTAAAGTCATTTCAATTTGAAATGAATAACCATCTGATTTTGTGTTTGAATAGTTAATTTTTTCCAGTGAATTTTTTGAATAACACCTAAAACCACTAGTCATATCGTAAACTGATGACCTCAATAAGAGTTGGGAAATTTTATTGGCTGTTGATGACAAAAGCTTTCTTCTTTTATCCCAACCAGTGCTGCCTCCTCCAGAAACATACCTACTACCAATAACAACATCAGAAAACTCTGAATAAGATAATATTTTTTTCAAATCAATAAAACTATGTGAAAAATCAGCATCCATTTCAATAAAGTAACTAAATCCATTTGATATTCCCCACTGGAACCCTTCTCTGTATGCAGAGCCAAGCCCTAGTTTAGATTCTCTTTTAAGAATAAAAATATTCGGAATTGATTTCATAATATTTTCTACATAAGTACCTGTTCCATCTGGAGAATTATCGTCAACTACTAGCAGTGAGATATCAAGTTTTGTGACCTGGTTTATGAATTCTGAAATATTTTCTATCTCATTGTAGGTCGGAACGATTATTAAATGAGATTCAGAATTAAAAGTCAATATATCTATGATCCATCGCCATCAAGATCAACTGCATTTATAGAAGCATTCTGTCCAACAGCTTTACCCTCATCTTCTAAATCAAATGACCATCTATGCTTTGGACATATGAGAAACCTATCGTCTTCAATCTCATAAGTAGTTAAATCACTTCCTTGATGGGGGCAGAATTTGTCAATAGAATACAATACACCACCTACCTCAACAGTAATACGTTCTCTTTGATTTTGTAAACGCATTAAATTATCAACAAACTTAGGAACATCTTCTTTTTCCATTGTTAAAAATCCATTAACAGCTACTTGATAAATATCAGGCGTTCTCTTTAATTTATGGCGAAATGAAAGCATAAAATCTTCCCAGTTTAGATAACCGTCTAACAACCTACCAATATCACCAACTGAAGCGCTAATCTCATAAATTAATTCAGAACTTTTTTTACTTTTATTCATGATATTTATTTCTTTTGATTCAAAATTAATATAGATAGATGTATCTTCAATTTCATCCAAAGAGAATTCCATTAGTATATTCATTGATTGATTAGTATTGAAGCTTTGTAATTTTGAATCTAGTTCAATTAATAATCTTTTTTGAACATCTAAAGGGTCATAAGAAGACTTTTGATTTTCTCTGTCAGAAAAAATATAGTCATATTGCATTGCATAATTTTTAATATTTTTTTTGTCATATGCTTCAACAACGTTTTTTTCCGGATGTTCAATAATGATTCTGCTGCCATTGTAATGAAATTTACTACCTGGAAGCGATACCTCTACTTTCAAATCTGGAATCGCTTCATTTAAATAATTCTTAAACAAAAATGGCGAAGAAAATATATTTACTTCTTGATAATTTATTGAAACAAGGTGCGGATCAAGAAAAACCGGTGGTCCGGCTGCTGGTATGTAGAGCTCAGGTTTGAATTTATCAATTATATTTTTAACTGACCCAAATTTACCAAAAACTTTCGATTCAGAAATTTCTGAGTATTTTTTTTCTGGATAATCATAACAAACAGGATGGAAAACTGCTCCAGAAAATTGACAAGTAAATATATTAAATTTTTTATATATTTCAATAAGCTCATCAACTCGATCATAAACTTTACAGTCATTCAAGTTTAAAAAAGTAAAATCTGCATCTTTGTCATATAGACCTAGAGCGGAATCTCTTACAATTTCTTGATCATCAAGAAAAAGCCTTACTTCGAGATTTCCAATATGAACCAGTTCGGTATCAACGGGTGTATGAACAGATTTAGGATTTAATTCATTCAAAACTGAAGCCACATGATCTCTTCTAAATTTTGGAGTGATAAAATTTATCTTGCTTATCTCAAGTGACTTTAAGTAAGGTACGTCAAAATGGTCTTTATGTTCATGACTTATATATATGTATATTTCTTTATCTGTTTTTGCAATTATTTCCCTTACTTTGTCTCCAAGTAGATGATTAGAAGGAAATTGAAACCAAGATGAGTCAAATGCTCCAGTTTTAGACATCCATGGATCCATAAAGAGAATTTCACTTTCAGTTTCGTACATAAAACCTGCATGTCCAAGAAATGTAAGCATACATTTTATAATAATAGAACCAAGAAATATCCAAAAGATATATATTAAAAGAGTTAGAATTTGATAGTGGAAAAAATAATAGTTACAGGTTCCTGCGGTTTTATTGGGTTCAATTTTATAAAATCACTTAACGAAAGTCATGAAATTATTGGAATAGATTCCATAAATAATGCATACGATCCTAAATTAAAAGAACTCAGACTTGAAGAGTTAAAAAAAATGTCTAATTTTCGGTTCCTTAAAATTGACTTATCTGAAAAAAATGAGATCCAAAATAATGAAAAAGAATTGTCCGGATCAAATTCAATTTTTCATCTAGGTGCACGTGCTGGTGTTAGACAAAGCTATTTAGAACCTAATAAGTACATTCGTGACAATACAACATCATCCGTAAACGTAGCACTAATGGCTAGAGATTTACAAATAAATAATCTAATTTTAGCTTCTACATCCTCAATTTATGGTGATACAGGTAATAACTTTGCAACAGAAAATAAAGATGAACTTAATGAACCCCCATCAATTTATGCAGCAACAAAAAGCTTTGGGGAAACTTTAATTAAAAATGTCCTTTCTGATGATAGCCAGAAAATTAAGATTGGAAGATTTTTTACTGTTTATGGACCATACGGTAGACCGGATATGTCCATCCTGAGATTTATTCACTGGATTTCAACAGAGCAAGACGTAATTATTTATGGAGATGGTCATCAGAGAAGATCTTTTACATACGTAATGGATATTGTAGATGGTTTAAAGAAACTTAAAAATTATGAAATAAGTGATACTTTTAATTTTGGATCAGATACAACATGGTCATTAATTGAAATAATAAATAAAATAGAAGATCACCTTGGAAAAAAAGCAAAATTAGTTCATAAAGAAAGAGCATTTAGGGATGTCGATGTAGTATTACCAAACTTGAATAAGTCAAAAGCAAATTTAGGTTGGAAGCCTAAAATTGATATTGACGAAGGACTTAAGAAAACAGTTGATTGGTATAAAAATAATGAGAATTATCTCAAGAACATAAAATTTAAGTATAACTATGAAAAATAATTTAAAGAAAATTGTAATAACTGGTGGAGCAGGATTTATCGGTTCTAACTTAGCAAAAAAGTTTTTATCTGAAGGTGCTGAGAAAATACTGATAATTGATGATCTTAGTACTGGTAATAAAAGTAACTTAGACGGACTTGACAAAATTGAATTTATTCAATCAAGAATTGAGGATATTAAAGATCTTGATAAATTAGTTTCAGGTTATGACTTTTGTTTTCATTTAGCAGCTGGTGTAGGTGTGCAATATATAATGGAAAATGTAAGTAAGGCACTACTAACAAACATAGAAGGTACTCATATTATTATTGAAGCATGTAAAGCAAATAATATGCCAATGTTAATCACGTCAACATCTGAAGTTTATGGAACATCAACTGAAGAGGTTTGGACTGAAGAAACAAAAAGTTTAATTGGGCCACCAACGAAATTACGATGGTCTTATGCCGCATCTAAACTAATAGATGAATTTTTAGTACTATCTGAGTATAACGATAACAATTTAAATCCCATAGTAGTTAGATTGTTCAACATAATTGGCCCAAACCAAGTTTCTGACTTTGGAATGGTTGTTCCAAAATTTGTTGAAGCTGCACTTAATAATGAAGATCTTATTATTCATGGAAAAGGTGAGCAAACTCGTTCGTTTACTTGGGTAGGTGACGTTATTGAATATTTTTATCTGTTGTCAAACAAAAAGCTCTATGGTGAAATATACAATATAGGACAAACTGAAGAAATATCTATCAAAGAACTTGCAGAATTGATAATCAATTTGAGCAGTTCAAATTCAAAAATAGTATACAAAACACATGAAGAAATATACGGAAATAAGTTTGAAGATCCAATGAGAAGAACTCCCTCTATAGACAAAATTGTTGGTGATACTGGCTATCAGCCTTCGATGAATATACCAAATATGATCAAAAAAATTATTGAGTATAAAAAATTAAATAATTGAATATATTAATTACTGTTGGAATTTTTCCTCCTGATATCGGAGGTCCTGCTAGTTTTGTTCCAAAAATAGCAAACCTTCTTGTTCAATCTGGACATAGTGTTACAGTTATTTGCCTAACAGAAAAGAAGGAATTTGACGATGAAAAGTTCAAAATTGTAAGAATTTTAAGAAAACAAAATTTAATTATTCGTTGGATGAAAACAATATTTCAAATAATTAAACATGGTATAAACTCTAATTTAATTTTTGTAAACGGATTACCTATGGAATCCTACATAGCTAATTTACTCCTTAGAAAAAAAGTATATAGAAAAATTGTTGGAGATTGGGCCTGGGAAAGAGGAATGAATCGTAAATTAATAAATGAATCATTTGATGAATTTCAAAACAATAAGCATGGTTTACATATAGAAATAGCTAAATTTTCTAGAGGATGGACAGCAACTAAAGCTGACCTAGTTATAACACCTTCATATCATTTAAAAAATATAGTCAGCAATTGGGGTGTATCTGATGAAAAAATTAAAGTCATTTATAATGGTACTGTCATAAATTCTTTTAAAGAGTTTAAAAATGTACGGACCCAAGATAATTTAAAATTTATAACAGTTGGAAGATTAGCTCCCTGGAAAAATATTAATATAATGCTTGAAGCATTTGCTGAATATAAAAAAATCAAAAAAAGATTCATTTTTTATATAGTTGGAAGTGGGCCAGAAGAAAAATATTTAAAAAACTTAACTAAAAAATTGAATCTTGAAGAAGAAGTAGTTTTCACAGGACAATTAGAGAAGAGCGATCTGGGTGAATTTTATAAAAAATCTAATATTTACATTCAGGGTTCCAGTTATGAAGGCTTGCCCCACGTAATATTAGAAGCTATTAGTAATAACTTGTCAATTATTAGTACGCCAATTGGAGGTACGAATGAAATACTACTTGGAGGCAAAAATGGATGGGTATGGGAATTACACAACTCTTTTAAGCCACTAAAGAAAGACCTAATAAACATTATTCACGAGATAACTAATAATACAGAGAAAGATATGTTAGTAAAACAAAATGCAATGAAGCATTTATCTGAATTATTTGATGAGGAAAAGAACTTAAATTCATATATAGAAATACTTAAAAAATGAAAAACTTACTTTTCTATGGTACTACACCATATGCTTCAAAACTTAGTCAATCAGACTTTAATAAATTCAATGAGTTATCTAAAACATTCAACACCTTTGTCTACTCAAGTAACAAAAAGGCTCAATATATTGATCATGGAGTGGTGAAAATACATTACGTAAAAAAATTTGATAATATATTAATTAACTATTTCTATTTTTACTTCTTTAATATATTTTCACTTTATAAATTTGTGAAAAAAGAAAATATTAATATTGTTTCAGCAAAAGACCCTGTATCAGCTTTAATCCCAACATTGCTTTTAAAACTTAAGCTTGCAAAATTCAAGTTAGTCATAGAGCACCATGGAGATTTTTTGGACTTACTATTAAACCAGAGAAAATTATATTTAAAAAATTTTATTACACTACTGTCAAAATTAATTTCAAATTTTACATATAAAAATTGTGATTTAATACGTGGAGTACACAGAGAACAAACTCTAATTCTTGAAAGAAAATATAATAAAATGACTGTAGTATTTCCTGCTTGGGTTGACTACACAAATTTCTATCCAAAAAAAAATAAAACTAAATCAAATAACATCCTCTTTGTAGGAAACATTATTCCAAGAAAAGGCGTTCTTTTTTTAATAAGATCATTTGAATTTTTTCAAAAGACCGGTAATATTTTGTGCCAATTAAACATTGTTGGAGATACACCAAACATTAAATACCTAGAAGAATGTCAAAGTTTCATTCATGAAAATAACATTAAAAATATTAAATTTCATGGTTCCGAATCTCCGGAAAAAATTGCAAAAATAATGAATGATTCTGCGCTTTTGGTTATGGCAAGTAATTTTGAAGGTTTACCCAGAGTATTAATTGAAAGCGGATTGTGTAAATTGCCAAGCTTAGCAACAAACATTCCTGGCATTGCTACTCCTTTTAACTCAGAGGGTGGAACTATCATTTATGAAAGTAACAATGTCAAGGAGTTCGTAAATCATTTAGAAATATTTTTTAATGATTTGAATCTACAGTCAGAGCTGGGTGAAAAAGCTTATCAATTATCTAATTCTTTATCTGGCTCTGGAGTGTTTGTGAATAGCTGGAAGCGTATAGAGGATAAGCTTTATGAGTAGATTATTATATCTTAATCTTGCAATTGATAGTGAAGATACATCTCTGGGGTTTGCTATTGGTTGGCTTGAAGAAATATCAAAAAATTATGACCATGTCGATGTTGTAACTTTAAGACTTGGTAGGTTACCAACACTAAATGAAAAAATAAAAATATATGGACCAATTTATTCGAAAAACAAATTATCTAAATATAAATTTCTATTTAACACCACGAGAAAATTAATAAATAAATCAAATTATGATAAATGCTTTTCCCACATGTCCCCTATTTCCATTTTTGTTATTGCTTTATTGCTTAAAAGTAAAAATATAAAATCTACATTATGGTTTACACACCCAGGTCCAAAATTTGGTATTAAAAAATTAATTCTTTATATGTCTTTTAAGTTTGCTGATCAAATTTTGACTGCATCCCCATCATCTTTCCCATTTAAATCTAGGAAAGTTCATATTATTGGTCACTCAGTAAATTTAGACAAATTCCAAAACAAAAAAGATAAATTTGAAATTAACAGATTTTTAATACTGTCAAGGATTTCTAAATCAAAAAACTTAGAAATAAGTATCGATGCATTTCTAAAATCTAATTTTAGTGATAAACCTCTTGATATCATTGGAGGGCCGTTAAACAGTGCTGATGAACAATACTTAGATAAGTTAAAATTCAAATATTCAAATACAAATAATATAAACTTTTTAGGTAAGGCTAATCATGTAGACCTTCCAAATATTTTAAAAAAATATGATGTTAACTTTAATAGTGCTGGAGCAGGGTTTTATGATAAGTCTGTATTAGAAACATTATCAATGAGGGTAGTAAACTTTTATCATAACCCAGACTTTAATAGTATTTACCAAAATTATTCTGAAAATTATTTTTTTAGAGATTCAATTGACCTTACAGAAAAAATTAACTTTTTAGCCAGTATGAATGATTCTGATTTTAATATATTGTTTGAATCAATAAATAAAGGTTTAAACATGCATTCTTTAAGTTCGCTCAACGAAAGATTAAACGATATTATTTAACGTTTTTTATCCACTCAATAGTTTTTGATAGACCAATTTCAATATCTACAGTGGGTTGATACCCCAACATTTCTTTAGATTTTGTTAAATCTGGCTTTCTTTGCATTGGATCATCTACCGGTAAGTCTTTATAAATTAACTTGGAATCTGAATTAGTTAATTTTATAACCAAAGTTGCTAGGTCTTTTATTGACATTTCATTATCATTCCCAATATTAAAAATATCGGATTTTGGATAATTTAATGCTAATAGGAGACCGTTTACTGTATCCTCTACATATGAAAAGGACCTTGTTTGATGTCCGTCACCATATACAGTAATATCATCGTTATTTAAAGCCTGAACAATAAAATTAGTAACGACTCTTCCATCATTTAGTTGCATATTTTCTCCATATGTATTAAAAATTCTTATTATGCTTGCATTTAAATCGTACTCGCTCACATATGCTTGAGTTGCAGCTTCAGCAAATCTTTTAGATTCATCGTACATACTTCTTGGACCTGTTGGATTTACATTTCCCCAATAGTCTTCCCCTTGAGGGCTTACCTGTGGATCGCCATAGACTTCTGAAGTTGATGAAAGAAGAAATTTAGAATCGAATTTTCTTGCGATGCCTAGAGCGTTTATTGTGCCTATGCTTCCAGATTTTAAAGTATTAATAGGATACTTAGTATAAGCCAATGGTGACGCACAGCTAGCAAGATGAATAACATAATCAACTTTTTCTGAAACTTCATAGTGATTCTGTATATCATGAGAGTGAAATTCAAAATTGTCTAATTTAAGAAATTTTTCAATATTTTTTTTTGAACCAGTTAGTAAATTATCTAAAACAATTACTTTGTCAGCTTTGTTTACAATATTACTAATCAAGTGACTTCCTATAAAACCAGACCCTCCAGTTATTAAATATTTCATAGATTAGTTCCAAAAACGATAATAGACAATATGTTTGAATTCTTTAATTTTATCTTGCAACTCATCATAAGAATCATCTAAAGGAAACATTTCAACAATAAGAGAACTCTCTTTTAAGAAACTAATATCATTTAAAACATAGTCTGATGAAACATACCTATCATATATTTCGACATTTATACCGAGTTCTTGTAATTTATTATAAATTATAAATGTTGGAGAGTGTCGAACATCATCAGTGTTTTCTTTAAACGAAGCACCAATTAGACATACGTGCTGTAAATTGTTAGTTTCCAACATACCAATCAATTTATCTGAAAACCAGTTTATATGAACATCATTAGAATTAATAATTGATTGAACTAGCGGCAAATTTAAATTTTGATTTTTTGCTAGTGTTTGAATTTCTTGTACATCTTTTGGAAAACATGAGCCTCCCCAGCCCGGAGAAGGTCGAAAGTAATCAAGTCCAATTCTAGAATCTAAACCTACTCCTTTTAATACATCTTCTTGGTTAGCATCTAGCACATCCACAATTCTTGATGCTTCATTAACAAAAGATAATCTTAATGGCAGGTATGCGTTAGATAAATACTTAATTAATTGAGAACTAACTGGATCCGTATATATTACCTCTGTATTTATATCACTATATAATTTCCCAACTTTATCCATATTTTTAGTATTAAAAGATCCAATTACGACCCTGTCTGAATGAAAAAAATCATTAAAGGCGCTTCCCTCTCTTAAAAATTCTGGATTAAAAACTAAATCATCATAGTTAATTGATAAATCTTTAAAAACCTTCTCTAATGCTAAGGGGTGGATAGTTGATTTGATGCATACTACAGTAGCTTTATCAATTAAATCTTTAATATTATTAAAAACAGAAGAAATATAACTAATGTCTACATCTCCATCTTCAGTAGTTGGAGTTTGTACACAAATAATAACTACATCTATACTGTCCCATTTTATATTGCTATAACTATCAAAAAATTCAACATTTTTATTAATTTCTGAATTTAAAAGATAATCTTCAATTTTAGGTTCAACAAAAGGAATCTGACCATGTTTTAGAGTATTAATCTTGTCTTTGTCTGTGTCAATAAAACTTACTTTGTTTCCTAGTTTAGCTAAAGATAACCCTGTTACTAAACCGACATAACCAACACCGACAATAACTAATTGCATAATTTGATGATACATATTTTTAGACTTTATAATGACATTGATGATATATTATCTTGCGCATTCTGATTGGATATTGAAACAATCAAGAGCAGATATTGTGAAATCTATTGATAAAAGATTCAAAATAACTTCAATTTGCCCACTTGAAGAAAACTCTGAAGAAATAATTAAAACATACCATGAATCAATCCCATGGAAAACAGATAAAAAAATATTTTTTGATATTGCTGGAATTGTTAATTTAAGAAGAATTCTTTCTAGTATCAAAACAGGTGATACATTACATATATTTACGATTAAGTCCCTTTATATGTTTATTTTTGCATCAATTTTCTTTAAAAAAGATTTTAAAGTAATTGTCTCAATTACTGGTTTAGGGTTTCTTTTTGCTAATACTTTACTAGCTAGAATTTTAAGACTAATAACAAGATTATTAATCATTTTAAGAATAAATAGAACTATAAATTTAATAATATTTCAAAATATTGAAAATCAGAAAGATTTTGTTAAATATTCAAAATATAAAAATAAAACCAAGATTGTAGAAGGAAGCGGTTTAAATACTAAAAAGATAAAAGTAAATAAAAATACCACCAAAAAAACTAAAGTAATATTTGTTGGAAGATTAATGAAAGAAAAAGGGATATACGAATATATAAAAATTGCAAAACTTATGAACAAAGAATCATCCTTAGAATTTTATATAGCCGGAAAGCCAGACTTTGGTAATAAAAGTAGTATTAGTGAAGAAGAGCTACAAAATATAACTAATAGTCCTTATGTAAAATATCTTGGACAAATTGATGTGTACGAGCAGCTTAGTGAGTATGATTTACTAATTCAACCAAGTCATCATGAAGGTCTCTCTAGAATACTTTTAGAGAGTACGTATGCAGGTTTGTACTGTATTTGTAATGATATTCCCGGTATAAGGGAAATAATTATGAAAACTAAATTTGGAGTTTTAATTAAAAATAACAATATCACAAATTATATTGATGAAATAAAAAGATTTAATTTAAACCCAGATTTATCTAAGTATGAAAATGCAAAAAATATTATTGACAATATATACTCGGTAGAAGCAATTGCTGAAGAATTTAATGAAATTTATGATGAATTTATTTGAAGATTTCCAGCTGTCAATATATTTGGCATCAATTCTTGCATTTGCAATCTCTACAAGTTTGTGCAAATTAATAATTAAAGTAAATAAAAACTTTAAAACTAAGGAAAATCAACAACAAAGACTTTCGAATTTAAATATTGTTCCACTGGGCGGTGTGGCGATGGCAGTAAGTTTTTTTGTATCTGTAAGACTGCTTGGAGAAGCGGATCCAAAAATGATGACAATCTCATTTTTTGCACTATCAATCTCAATCCTAGGAGTTATTGACGATTTTCTGAATTTGGGATGGAAAATTAAATTTCTTTTTCAGTTTCTATTTGTTGGTATGCCAATAATCTTTATTGGAGAATATATAAACATTGAAAATATAATTGGCTTAAATTTTTCTAATAACTTTAATTTGTTATTTACAGCTTTATGGATAATTGTCTTAATGAATTCAATAAATTTTATCGATAACATGGACGGATTTGCTGCTGTAAACAGTTCATTTATTTGTATTGCAATTACAATTTTAGCTTTTATTTACAATCAGAATTATCTTGCAGACGTAAGTTTCATACTACTTCTTTCAATACTTGGATTTTTTATTTTTAACTTTCCACCAGCAAAAATTTATATGGGAGATTCTGGAAGCTTGTTTATAGGTTTTATATTGGGATTTATAAGTATACTTTTTGACTGGAATCCTGGAGGTGAAAGTATTCTTTATAGCTCTATTCCTCCTGTGTTTCTTTTTTTCACAGTTCCTTTGCTTGATTTTTTAACTGTATTTGTTTATAGAATTAAAAATAATGTCTCTCCTACAACAGGAGGTACAGACCATATTTCACACAGGTTATTGAATTCTGGAAACTCAGTCCAAAAAATACTTGTCTTATTTTCTGTAATTAATATTTTTATATTTGTATTGCTTGCAGTGTCTATAATATTTGAGTCATTGTCACTAATTGTATTTGCAATTTATGTTTTGCTTATAATTTTTTTATATCTAAAGTTTCAAAAGATGAAACCATTAAATTAAATCTTTTAAGGTTTGGATTCTATCCTCAGTACCAGCATCAATCCACCATGACTGCAAAATACTATAATTAACAGCTTTGTTGTTTAAAAATACTTTATTTAAATCAGTGATTTCTAATTCTCCTCTTAGTGAAGGTTTCAAAACTTTTATATAATCAAAACATTTATATTCATAGACATACAAACCAACCACAGCATAAGATGAAATATAGTTTTGAGGTTTTTCATGTAAATTAATTATTTTATTGTCTGAAAGCTCAATTACTCCAAATTCTTGAGGATTTGGAACATCCTTAACAAACAAATGAGCACCCGATAAGTCATTTAAATTTAAATCATTTAAAGGATTGGAGCCAAAAAAATTATCACCTAAAACAAAAGTTACTAAAGAATTTTTTGGAATTTTTTCACTTGCATAAGATAATGCGTCTGCAATACCATTAGGTTCTTGTTGAATTACAAAATCTAAATTTAAACTATTGAAATTTGCTTCTACATCATTTTTTATCATCTCGTGGTATTCCGGATTAGTAATTATGACAAAATTATTCAATCCCCAAGATATAAGCTGTTGAATTTGAAGAGAGATCATACTTATTCCATTTATATCAATTAAAACTTTGGTAGAGTTGTTTTGTTTATAATCTTTTAATCTAGTTCCTAAACCACCAGCAGCAATAACAGCATAATTTTTTCTCATTTCATCATATTAAAAGAACATACTGATTAAAGTTGTAATTTGAAATGAAATTGAACAAACAAACTCTCCTAGTTATAGGTATTTTGATTATAGGAATTACGGGTTATACATTAATTCCAAATTTTGAAAGAGAAGAGTTTAATACTGATATTGTTGAAGATATTTCTTCCGGAACTATTACAACAACTGTACCTAAAACAAATCAAGATTCTTCGCCAGAAGTTACATTACCAATTGAAAATGAAGAAATTTTCGAACCTTCAGTGTATGACAATTTATTAATAAATAATACATCAAAAAGAATTGATGAACTATTTACTGCTTATTTAGTTATTGGTAGCGATGAAAGAACTACCTCAACTTCTATTAGTCGAGGTTCTGCTGAAGGTAATAGGGCAGATGTAATTATTATCATAATTGTTAATTCTGATAATAATGTATCTCTTGTTTCGCTTCCAAGAGATCTACTTATTGAAGATCCCTGTACCAAAAATATACAGAGAATTAACAGTTCTTATAAAAACAATGAGTGCGGAACGAATGCTGAGAATTTATCTGCAGTAGTTTTAAATATCACAGGATTGAAAATTGATCATTTTGTAAAATTTAGCTTTGAAGGGTTTGAAAAAATTATTGACTCTATTGGTGGAGTAGAAATATGTGTGAAAGAAACGCAGCGAGAAGGATACTCGTTTGAAATTCAAAAAGGGTGTAATGTTTTGAATGGTGAAATTGCATTGAATTGGATTGTCTCAAGAAATACTGAAGTCCTTATTGGGGAAAAAGTTGTGAATGAAAATGGGGAAGATATGTCATCTTGGGGACCAATGCCAGGAGTGAGTGACTTAACAAGAATTAAAAAACAACAAGAATTAATTTTATCAATGATGAAAAAAATTAATAGTTTTGACTCATTTAATAACTTTTTAGATTTTGTAAACGCACTTGAGGATGCTTTTACAGTTGATAAAAATATTTCAATTATAGAAGCTTCGTCTCTGCTTTGGGATTTTCGAAATACTGATTTAGAGAACATAAATAAGCTAACAGTACCAACTTACAACTATCGGACTGATGCAGGTGCGGAAGTTCTAATTCTTGAAGATAATTTTTATAATTTTATTCAATCCAGAGGATTACTGGACTGAAAGCTTAATCCAAAACTAATAATAAATAGTAAAACCATATCTGGAGAATAAATCATATCATTTGTTAAGTTTTGAAACAGGAACATTAACACAGCTATCAAGGCATAAATATTATTTGTTTTTTTAAAAAATAATAATTTAAAAATAAAATAAAAAATTATAGAGTAAAAGATTAAAGATATAAGAATTCCAAATTCAACACCAAATGTCAAATAACCATTGTGTGCAGTGGTTAACTGACTTAAAAAAGAAGGATCAACAATAGGAGGTCGGGTGTTTGATATTTTCCCCTCTTCTTGTATTAATACACCACTTCTTAAACTCTTATCCCCAATTGTATTAGGTTGAACAAAAACTCCATCTTCATTAGCCCAATAAAGAAATAGTCGACCATCATCAATTTCTAATTTCCATGACTGAACTTGATTATTTATAATCGAAGTGTTTGATACTAATGTTTGCCTATCCCAAGGAATTTCAGGAAAAGAAAGTTTAAATATTATTTCGAAATCATTTGTAAAGTTATATTTGTTTTCAATTGCTACCCAATATTTATTTGGCCTAAAAAGTTTAATTCCATTATTTTCAAAAGTGATTTTTGAATTGTATGGGGAGATGGAATTTGGTTTAAAGACGAAAAATTCTGTTCCTAAATTTTCTTTATTAAATTTAGTAGTCTGAAATGAATTTATATCAGCAATAGTTACCTCTTGTATGGTTGCATCTAAAAAAGTGTTGCCAAATGACTGACCATCTGAGTGTCCCCCTATTTCCAAATAAGATGAGTTATTATTAAATTCGATTACTGAACCTGTAGTCCTCGGGTAACCAATCATATCCCACTCTATTGAGTCTGAAGAAGTATAAAAAGTAACAGAACTCCTTGGTAATAAACCTTCATTTCTCTGGAATTTCATTTTTATAAAACCTTGGGTGTTCCTAAAATTACATTCTTCACAGTATTTTTTATAATTTTCAAGAGAAACTATGGATTCTCTAATACTTAGTTTCTCTACAATTACAGCTAACTCTCCAATGGCTAATTCTCTGTTTTCACACAATATTGCTATATTATCTGTACATGGTACAAAGAGGAAGCCTTGAGGTATCCTTTCCAACTGTTGTGGATTTATATTATTTTCATACAATTCATCTAAAAAACAATAGAACTCTCCTCTTAAAACATTTGGATGATTTTCATTAATGCATCCTGAATTTGAAACTAGATTAGTAATAGTAGGATTATCAATTTGAAAAATAGCAGATAAGAAGTCCACTAACAAATTTTTCTTTACACGAACATGTTGACAAGTAATTCTATCTGCTGAACATTCTGTAATGAGTTTACTTTGGACCAATATTTCATATCCACCTCCAGAAGAGCCAATAAAAAAGTATAGATCGGAGTTTCTATATGCTTCAGGTGTTATACCCAGCTCAACTCTATTAAGGTTTATATTTAAATTTTTTTCAAGAATATCGGGATTAATTGAAAGAAAATAGTCATTGTATATCTGCTCAACATATTGTCCAGGGCCAAGTCCTTTAAAAAGTGAAATATTTTCAAGTGCAATTTGTGTTAAGAAACCTCTATCATTTTCCTTTAAAAGAACTTGAGAATCACCTATAAATACAAACCCAAGTATAGAAAATATTAAGGCTAGTGAAATAATAAGTGTGAATTTTAAACTTTTTCTTTGATAAAACAAATAAAGTATCAAGCCTAAAAATAATGATAGATATGATCCTCTAGAAAAGGTTAAAAATACTAAAAATAAATTAGCAACAGATAGAAATATAAAATAAGTTTTTTTTAATTCTTTATAAAAGTACAAATTCAAAAAAGTAAGAATAGTAAACATTCCTCCAGCAACATTAGGACCTGAGCCTTGAAAGCCAGATAACCTACCACGTTGAAAAAAGGTAGGATCTTCATAAAAATAAGTAATCCACCCTACTGTGTTGTCTACATACGAAAGTTGAAAAATTGAAGAAATCAAATTCAGAATCGTAACAACTGAAAAAGGAATTATAAAATATTCTAGATTTTCAATACTTCTTCTTGTAACAAAGTTTGTAAATACATAACCTACAAAACAATAAAACATCAACCTAAAAATCAAAACATTTAATCCGTAAATAATTAATGAAAGTAATAAAATTAATAACAAAGCACCCCAAAATTGAAATGCAGGTGATTTTAGGTTTAAACTTTTATAATCCTTTTTTTTAATAAAATCATAAAATAATAAAATAGAAAATAATAAAACTAAGAAATCTGAAAACTCAATAAACCCAAGTCTTTGATAACCAGGTGGAGAAATTAGTGAAACTGCACTAAGCAGTCCTAATAAAATCAAGAACAATTTTTCTTTCAAGTGGGCCTGGCAGGACTCGAACCTACGACCGACGGATTATGAGTCCGTTGCTCTAACCAACTGAGCTACAGGCCCTAATATTT
>MDSV01180875.1_pt1 | contig 23794 bp, 22 predicted proteins | sample 810851 | NCBI WGS metagenome assembly MDSV01 (sample SAMN05326640, study PRJNA326480) | marine metagenome | isolation source: seawater | place: Atlantic Ocean: North East | collected 2012 | reverse complement strand
TAAAAGTACTTGAGGATAAAGAGTTTTTACAGTCTCTCCACGATGATAATGTTTGATTTAAATGTTTAAGCTTAAAGCCTTTTCTCGCTAACCTTAACCATAAACCAAAGTCCTCTTGGGTAGTTAAATTAGGAAAATTCAGATTTGTTATAACTTTTTTGTTTATCATCACAGTACTAAGACCAATAAAATTTGATTTAATTAGATTGGAATAATTAGCATCAGAATTTACTTTTTGAAGTTTTAGAATTTTATCTCTTTCATCAATTACTTCATAAGATGTAAAAGAAAAATAGTAAGAGTTTTTTTCCATAAAATTCAATTGTTTCAATAATTTATTTTTTTTCCAAATATCATCAGAGTCTATAAAAGCTAAATATTTTCCTTTTGAATTTCTAATTGCTAAATTTCTAGACTTAGCTACACCTAAATTTTTTTTATTAATTATAATTTTTTTTTTTTTAAATTGAATTAAGAGCAATTTAATGTATTCAATATCAGTTAAATTATTCTCATCAAAAACAAAAATTACTTCAAAATTTTTATAGGTTTGATTTAAAATTGATTTTAAAGTTCTCTTTATAAAATTTTTTTTTTTATAGTAAGTTATTATAACAGAAATTAATGGTTTTTTTTTCACTAAAATAATCTAGATAAAGATTTATAATGATAATATAAAGTGAATTTTTTACTTAACTTTAGATTATTCATTTTCAATTTATTAATTTGTTTATGATTTTCAAAATATTTAAATTTTTCTAAAAAGTTATTAATATTATTATTTTCAAAAACTATACCATTAAAATCATCCTTAATTAATTCTATTGGACCAGGCCATGCATTTGATGTTAAAATTGGGGTTCTACAATAAGACGCCTCTACCAAAACAAAACCTGGATCTTCCCATAAAGAAGTCAAAATGAACCCTTGAGAATTTTTAAAGTAAGGATAAATATTTTCTACATAGCCTAGAAGAGTTATATTCTTTTCTAAATTATTTTCCTTTATAAATTTTTTTAAATCACTTTCCTCTTCACCATCACCAGCTATTACTAATTTAACTTTATCATTTTCTTTAATTATTTCTCTAAAAGCTTTACATAAAAACAAAAAATTTTTTTGTTTTGTCAATCTACCAGCAGATAAGTAAAAATTCTTTAAATCTATTTTTTCTTTTTTTTTATTATTGATTTCTTCAACACAAATTACAGGATCATATAAAAGTTTTATTTTTGAAGAATCCACAAGATTCAAACTTTTTATATATTCTAAAGTGTTTTTTGTTGGACAGGTAATTAAATGAGTCTTTTTAAGTGTAATTTTCCACAAAAATTTTCTTAAAAAATTCATTTTAGGATAACCAGAAATTCTTAAAATAAATTTTGTTTCAAATTTAAAAAAAAGTAAAAGAAAAAGTGGAAGGGATGTTATCAAATGAATAATTAAAAATTCTGGTTTATTTTTGATTAGAGTTTTTTTTAGAGGAAAAAACCCTAAAATAAATAATAGGAAAAAAGATAGTCTACTTTTCAATTTGCCTTTATAAGGCAAAACATTCGCCAAAGAGGAATAATAATTAATAAACTTTAATTTTTTTTTTTCTTTATTTTCAGAAAATTTATCAAATTCACCAAAAAAATTTAAAATATAACTCTCGTAATTTGAACTATATTTCATTAATGATTCAGCTGAATTTAAAACTGCCTTGCAAGTTGCAATTGGTGACAAAAATGGTGACCAATAATAGATTTTTTTTTGTTTCAAGGTGTTTTTAATTTATTAATCTAGTGTATTAGTAATATGAAAATATATCTTTTAAAACAAATAAATTATTTGAATGAGTAGTTTTAATTATAAATTAGACAATTCTTTATTTCCATTAATTAAAGAAATAAATAATCCAATTATTTTAGAATTAGGAGTGCAAAAAGGCAGATCAACAAAAAAATTTCTTGAAATTTGTAAAAAAAATAATGGAGAGCTTTTTTCAGTAGATTTAGATAACTGTTCAAATGTATCAAATGATAAAATATGGCATTTTTATCAAACACGAGATGACAATTTTAAATTTATAAAATCTCAAATTCCAGAAAAAATTGACGTATTGTTTATTGATACTATTCATGAAGCCAATCATGTAAGAAAGTTAATATATGGATATTATCCCTTAATAAAAAAAGGAGGATTTATTTTTATTGATGATATCTCACATTTGCCTTATTTAAAAAATAAAGATAGAGACAATTTTTATTGTGAAATAAATAATAAAGAAACGTTTGATTTATTAATTTCAATATATTCTGAAAATACTGAAAATTTTGATTTAAGTTTTACATTTGTATCTTCAGGATTGGCGATAATAAAAAAAAAGACTGATGCTGAGCTTTTTAATAATAAAAAGTTAAATGAAAGAAGTTTGACCTTCAAGAATATTTTAAGAAAATTATGGAGAAAAGTGAAAAGAGACTAATTTTATTTATGCCTTCAATGGAAGGAGGTGGGGTAGAAAAAAATATTATTATAATCGCAAATTATCTAGCTCAAAATATAAAAAATATTTCTCTTATTACATTTGATAAAAAATTTAACAAAAAATTTGATCATAAAATAAATATAATTAATTCAAATTATTCAAGTCAAAAAAGATATTCAAAATATTTTAAATATTTTATTTCTCTCTATCTCCTTATTAAAGAAATAATTAAGTCAAAAAAAACTTTGGTTTTTTGTTTTCAAGCAAATATGTATTGTATTATATTAAGCAAAATATTCAATTTTAATATTATTGTAAGATCAAACTCTTCACCTAGTGGTTGGAGTAATAATTATTTTAAGAATCTAGTTTTTAAAATTCTTTTCAAAGTTCCAAAATTTATAATAGTTAATAGCTTTATTTTTAAAAAAGAACTAGATAAAAAGTTTAATATTAAGTCAAAAGTAATTTACAATCCTCTAAATAAAATTGAAATTTTACAAAAATCTAAAAACAAATTAAATTTCAAATTTTTTAATAAAAATGATTTAAAATTAATTAATATAGCAAGATTCACAGATCAAAAAGATCATCTTACTCTTTTAAAAGGAATTAACAAAATTAAGGATAAGATAAAAATAAAACTTTTAATAATTGGTTATGGCTCAAATAAAACAATAATAAAAAAATATATATTTGAAAATGGTTTAAAAAAAATAGTTAAGGTAATTAATTATCAAGATAATCCATATAAATATTTGAGTCTTTCAGACTGTTTAATACTTACCTCTTTATTTGAAGGATTGCCCAATGTTATTATGGAAGCTTTATGTCTAAAAAAATTTGTTATATCAACAAATTGTCCAACTGGTCCTAAGGAAATTTTATTAAATGGTAAATATGGCTCTTTGTTCAGGATTAAAGATTACAATCAACTATCCACCTTAATACTCAAATATTATCAAAACAAAAAATTATTTCACAAAAAAACAATTAATGGTTTTAAAAGTCTAAATAGATTTGATTATGAAAATAACTGCAAAAAGTACTTAAAAGTAATTGAAGAATCTTTATAATAAATTAATAGTGCCTCATTAAATAATAAAACTTACAAAAATGAGAAAAATTAATACTAATTCCATAAATAATTATTGGGACAAATATTATCAAAAAACGTCTTTTGACAAACAATCAAATTTTGCAAATTTTGTTTTAAGAAAATTAAAGAATAAAAAAAATTTAAAATTAGCTGATATTGCTTGTGGAAATGGGAGAGATACAATTTTTTTTTATCATAAAGGTCTAAAAATAATTGGTTTTGACCAATCGAAAATTGTCATTAAAAATAATATCAAAAAATTTGGTAATTTTTTTCTTAAAGTAAACTTTTGTAAAAAAAATTTAAATTTGAAATTAAGGTTTGATATTTTTTATATAAGATTTTTTTTTCACGCTATAACTGAAAAAATGGAAAATGATTTTTTAATAAACTTAAAAAAAATGTCAAAAAAAAAAAGTATTTTTTTTTGTGAATTTAGAACTGACAAAGATCCTTTGATTAATAAGGGTATAAAAATTTCTGATTATGAAAGATATACTACTCATTATAGAAGATTTATTGAGTTAAAAAGTTTTAAAAAAAAATTAAGATATAATAAATTTAAAATTCTTTATGAAAAAACAAGTAATAAATTTGCTATTAAGAAAAAAGAAAAACCTAGTATTTGTAGAATGATATTTACTAATGCTTAAATATTTTACTTATTTTTTAATTATAATACTCAAACTTTTTATTCCAACAGATAGAAATTTAATTGTATTTGGTCATAGAGCTGGAAGGCGGTTTGGAGATAATTCAAGATCACTATTTATTTATATTAATAACAAAATAAAAGAAAAAAATTGCATTTGGATAACAAAAAGCAAAAGTGTTTTAAATAGTGTAAAAAAATTAGGTTATAAATCTTACTACCATAATAGCTTATTAGGTTTATATTTTTCACTCAGAGCTAAATGGCATATCTTTGACTGTACAGAGGCAGATATTAACGAACCTATTACCAAATTATCTAATAATATTAACTTATGGCATGGGATTTTATTTAAAAAATTGAAAAATCACAAAAATAACAATTTTACAAAAATAATTTTTAATTTAACAAATCTATTTTTAGAAAAATATATAGTTTACCCAAATAAATTTTATTCAAAGCATTTGCTCAACCATTTTCCAAAAAAAAAATTCAAGCTCATTATTTCTAACTCCCCTAGAAATATTTTCATGTACAACAGTAACAATATAAAATTAAAATATTATAAAACTTTGAAGGAAAAAAAAATCTGTAATTATTTAAAATCCTCAAAAAAAAAAATCATTGGATATTTCCCAACTTGGAGATTTAATGGGATGGAAATTTTTCCTCAAAAAATAGATAATTTTAAGTTTAAGGAGTTAAGTAAATTTTTGGTAAAAAACAATCTTGTTTTAGTAATTAAAAAACATCCAAATTCATTTTTCGAAGATAAACATAAACTTTATAACAAAGATTTAGAAAAAATTTATAGACAACTCTCCAAGCTTAAGGGATTTTACTTATTAGATTATGATATTGATTTAAATTCGATAATGCATAATTGTGATTTATTGATCTCAGATTATTCAGGTGCCATCTTCGACTTTTTAATAACGAACAGACCAATTATTCTTTATGCTCCTGATTTAGAAGATTATAGTAAATATCCTGGATTAAATTTTGATTTAAAAAAAATTAAAATTGGTCCTATCGTAAAATCTATTGATGAGCTTACTCATGAATTAAAAAAATTTTCAAGATCTAAAAAATTGTACAAAAAGAAATATGAAAAAAATGTTCTATCTTTTAAAAATAAAATATTTACCTACGATAATTATTTTGAGAATATTATAAATAAAATTACGTAATTAAAGATTATTGCAATCTTTTAACCATGCTTTTAAATAACTCATTTCTGAATTTTTGAAGATCTTTTTTTTAATTAAGTTCTGATATATCTTGATTAAATTTTTTTCAAAATATTTTTCACCTTTTTTAATATTTAAATTATCAATATAATCAAAAATATTTTTACTATTTAAATACATTGGTATTTCCAAATTAAAATCACTCATCAAATTATGAATATTTCTATTCTGATACATTGTTGTACCAAAAAAAAGTATTTCTACTTTATTTTTTTTAAGGATTTGAAGCGCTATAATGCTTCTCCAAATATCAGTACAACGCATTGTGCATGTTACTGGAAGATACATAAGTTTTGCTAATGATCGGTGCCAAATAGTATTTTGACTATTGAAAGTTGATCTTGAATTTCCCAAAGATATTTTCAAATCTCTAAATTTTACGTTTATTTTATCGTTTAATAGTCTAAAAATTGCATCAACATCTGGGTTATTTTCAGCAACACCTTGTTGTAAATAAAAATTTTTTTCTTTTTTTGTTTTGTCAATTTTTATTTTATTTTTAAATAATTCATCAAGTGGAATACCTCTGGGCCAAATCTTATACTTATTTTTATTTTGAATGAACAAATCATAAATATTAATCCAACTTTGATTTAATATTGTATTTACTTTATGTTTTAGTTTTATCTCATTGAAATAATTTTTTTTGGGTGCGTTATCATCATCCGTTTCAATTATAAAATCCGAATTGTTTTTTAATGAAATTAAATATCCAATATTTTTTCGGGCATAATTATTAGGTGGACAAATTTTAGAGAAATTAAATTTTAGATTTGATTGTTTTCTGTATGGAATAAAATCCCCGTATCTTAATTTAAAATTATTAGGAGTTTTTTTATCTCCTATAATTATAAGTTTCCAATTTTTTTTTTTACAGCCATCATCAAATTTTCTAATATTTTTATTGGGAGAATTAATTGTTGTTATTACTAATGATGTTTTCATAATTTCTTGATTTGTTATATACATTCATAATATTAATGCTACATACTTTACAAAAATGATCAAATTTTTAAAAAATACAATAAAAAAATTTACATTACAAACACCAAAGCTTTTAGATGAAGTCAAAAATAGAATGGAAATAAAAGAACCTGAAACGATATTTAAATCTTTTGGACAATTAAATGAAGATAAAATTTTTTATGTAATAAAAAGAAGTCCAGGGACAGGTTTATTCTCGAACGTAACTTTTGTGCTTAACCATTTAAGGATTTGTAAAAAGAATAAATTTATACCTATCATTGATATGGAAAATTTTAAAACAATTTATAATGAAAAAAAAAAAATTAAAAATACATATAACGCTTGGGAATATTACTTTAAGAAACTAAATAATTTTTCATTAGAAGAAGTTTACAAAAGTAAAAATGTATTAATAACTAGTGATAAATTTTTTCACTTTTTTACATACAATATAGATTTAGATGCAGAACTTATAAAAATTTTACAAAGTGATATAAAAATAAACAATAATCTTTTAAAAACTTATAATAGAATTTGTCAAAAATTTTCTAACAAAAAAATTCTAGGAGTTCACTTTCGAGGTACAAGTTACAAAAGATCACCAGGACACCCTCTTCCTGCAACAAAAAAACAAATGTTTAAAATAACTAATGATTTGCTCAAAGAAGAAAAAATTGACAAAATATTTTTAGTTACTGAAGAGCAAAACTATTTAGATTACTTTAAAAAAAAATTTCCAGAAAAAATTATACATTTACAATGTTGTTATAGATCCAATAAAAATGATGCTTTTGAAACTTATCCTCGAGATAGACATAGATATAAGCTTGGAAGAGAGGCTTTGGTCGAAACTTTACTTTTATCGAAATGTGATTATTTTATTTATCTTTGCTCAAATGTTAGTTCAGCAGCAATATCTTTTAATTTAAATCAAAAACAAAAAAGAATTGAAATCAAAAACGGAATGAATTCCAAAAATATCATAATTTCACAATATTTATGGTATTTAAAATCCTTTTTACCAAAAAGTTTAGGAGGTCTTTAAAGGCAATATTTGATGATTTATAGAAAAATATCAGAAAATTTTAATAGGTATGGATTCATAAATTTTATTAAATCAATATTTAAAAAAATTGGTATTAATTTAAATATTCTTGATCCTATTCAAAAAAAAAGAAGTTATTTAAGCAATAAAATAGAACAAATTACAAATGGTGTAATTGTAAGTGGACAATATAAAGATACAAAACTTATAAATAGTGAAAAATATTTTTTAGCCAAATCTTCACAATTATTAGGATGTTATGAAGAAGAAGTACAAAATGAAATAAAATCTTTGAAAGACAAGCATAACTTTAAATATCTTGTAAATTTAGGTGCAGGTGAAGGTTTTCATTCTGTAGGTTGTTTGAATAAAAAAATTGTTCAAAATGTTATTAATTTTGAAATGATAAAAAAAAATAGAGAAGCTATAGAAAAAAATTTTAATATTAATCAATTAAAAAATAATTTTTTAATTTTTTCAAAAGCAAGTGAAAATTTTCTAGATTTGATTAAAAACCATATTGAACTAGAAAAAACATTATTTTTATTTGATATTGAAGGTGATGAATTTAAATTATTAAACGAAAATACTATTATAAAATTAAAAAATTCATATTTAATAATAGAGCTACATCATTTCTATACAACTAAATTAAATAAAGACAATCTAATAAAATTATTAAATAAAAATTTTGATGTTAAATTTATTAAAACTGGAATAAGAAATTTTTCAAAGTTTGAAATTTTAAGTGATTTCAATGATGATGAAAAATGGCTCATGATGTCTGAAAGTAGACCAAAGTCAATGCAATGGATAATTTGTGAACCAAAAAAATGAAAATTTTATTTGATTACAATATATTTAGTCATCAAAAACTAGGTGGTATTTCTAGATATTTTATAAATCTTCATAAATATATGAACAGATATCAGGACGTAAATTGCAAAATATTTACCCCTATACACTTCAACAAGTTCTTAAAATCATATAAGGATAAAAAAAATAATCATTTTTATTTAAAGGATTATCCAAAATTTACTAGAAAATTAATAAATTTTTTCAATTATAGTTCTTCTAAAATTTACTGTAAATATTTTAAACCAGATATAATTCATAAAACTTTTTTTAATTATAATTTTGATAATAATAAAAAAACTAAGAAAGTTATTACTGTTTATGATTTAATTCATGAAATATATCATAATGACTTTAACAGATCTGATAATTATTTACCTAAAAAAAATTTTCTAAACATTGTAGATTCAATTATATGTCCCTCATATAAGACAAAAAATGATTTGATTCATTTTTACAATATAAAACCCGAAAAGATTAGTGTAATTTATATGGGTATTAATGAATTCAATGATACTAAAGAATTAGAATTTTCAAATAAATTAAAACCTTACTTACTTTATGTTGGAGATAGAAAAAGATATAAAAATTTTAAAAATTTGATAATTGCATTATCTATTAAGAAAAATATTTTAAATGATTTTAAATTAGTTTGTTTAGGAGGAGGAAAATTTTCTAACACTGAAAAAATATTATTTAAAGATCATAAAATTAATGAAAATGAAATAATTCAATTGGAAGGTGATGATCGTATTTTATTGAATTTATATAAAAACGCTCAAGCCTTTATTTTTCCCTCAACTTATGAGGGTCTTGGTTTGCCTCAATTAGAAGCAATGTCTCTGGGTTGCCCGGTGATTTCAAGCAACCATGAAGCTATTTTAGAAGCTGTAGATAAATCAGCGGCGCTTTTTAATCCTAATGAACCTGAGGACATTATAAATGTTATTGAAAAAACTATTTACTCGAAAGAAAAATTAAATGACTTAAAGCAAAAAGGTTTTGAAAGATCAAAACTATTTTCTTTTGAAAAGTGTGCTAAAGAAACATTGAATTTATACAAAAAAATTTTAAATTAATTTTTCTTTCAATCTAAATGTATCCTTTTCGTAATTTTTTCCACCTCTCAACCCATCAGCAAAAGCGAGCATTTTAGATTTTGTTTTAGCTTTAAATGCGTGTGCTACAAATGGCTTGTGAGTTATCAAATCATTTTTTTTCACAATTTTTTTAATTCTTTTTCCAATATATTTGCCCTTTTTGTTTACTTTTGATGTAATCATTAAAAGTTTTCCCTCTAGTATAAAAGAATATTGTGTACTTTTTTTATGAAAATGATTTCCTCTTACTGAATTTCTTTCAAAGCTTACCAATGAACAGTGATCTTTTGGCTTACCAACAAAAATATCTAAAATAAAACCTCTTTTATCTTTTTGATTTATTTTTTTTTTTATAATCATTTAATGTTTCTAGTAATTTTTGCAATTGATGTATACTTAATTTTTTTAAAATATTTTTTCCTTAAAAGGTATTTTGTGATATTCCATGGCAAGATTAATGCAGAATAATTATCTATTGATTGGGTTTCTTTTTTTATCTTTATTCCTGATCCAGGTGTAAATTTATTTATCTTATAAGCTGATCTATCTAAAATAAATTTTATATCTTTTTCAGTAAATTCACAACAATTAAGCAACGTATTACCTTTAGTTGCAGCTCCTATCCCAACTACAGGACTATTACTTTTAACAAATTTTTTAATTCTTGCTATTGTATAAGTTGTTTTTTTTTTAAATTCCTTAAATTGAGTAAGTGTTATTTGTCTAAGTTTTATTTTATTAAGTTTTTTTTTTGATGCAAAGACTCTTAAAGATCCAGACATATAATTTATCTTTTTAATATCATAAATGTAAAATCCATTTTTATTTAAAATTTTATTAATGGAATTTTCACTAAAATAGTGTCGATGTTCATGATAAATTGTATCAAAACCTACTTTTTCAATTAATGAGCTTAAATCGGGAACTTCTAAGATTAAATTACCATTATTTTTTAATAATTTATTTGCACCATATAAAAAATCTTGAATATCATCTACATGATTAAATACATTGGCACCATAAATAACATCTGCACCACCAAATTTCTTCAAAATTTTTTTTGAAGTTTTATAATTAAAATAGTTGGTAATTGTATTTATGTTTTTTTTCTTAGCTAAATTTGTAATATTCTTTGCTGGGTCTACGCCTAGTACTTTGGCATTTGATGAGTTAAATATTTCTTTTAAAAAAGTCCCATCATTACTTCCAGCCTCAATTACAAAACTTTTTTTATTTATTTTAAATTTTTTACAAATAAGACTGGCTATTTTTTTAAAATGAGTTCTTGAAACAATAGAATTATCAGATGTATAAGAATAATCATATTTTTCATATCTATTGTAATTAGGCACTGGATAAATCAAGGACATGTGAGAACATTTACAAAAAGCTACAATAAGGGGATATTTTTTTAATCTTTGTGCTTTTAATTTATTCTTTAAAAAAGTATCAGCACAAGGATGTTTACCTAATGATAATTTATCAATAAATTTTTGATTACAGATGTTACATCTTTTTTTCATAAGTACTGTTTCTAAGATATTTACTCAATAAAACTAAAGATTTTTTATTAAAATAAACACAATTTTTTTTCAATTTAACAGAATTTTCATTTGCTTTCTTCGATTTGAAAAAAATTTTAAAATCCGAACCATTAATTTTTTTATAATGTTTGTTAAATAAATCGTAAATTTCAGAAACTTTAACTAAGTTTTTATTTCCATAATTATTTACAAAATCTTTGGAAGAATTTGAATACTTGTGAAGTATTCTTACGAAATGATTTACATCAGCATAACCCCTTTTATCCCCTGAATTTCCAGAAAAACTATAGGATCTTTTTTTTTCTAAAAACATTATTTTAAACAAATAATTATGAAAATGATCAGAATTGACATATTTATTTCCAATTAGATTAAATGGTCTCCAAATCTGATAATTCTTAAATATTTTTTTATTCTTAAGAATAAGTTTTTCACAATTTAATTTAGTCGAACCAATAATATGATTTTTTTGATAATAAACACTTGACGATGATAAATAAATAATTTTTTTAATCTTGATGTTTCTAACAATTTTTTTTAACCATATATACTCTTTTTCAAAACTTTTATTCTTGAAATTTTTTTTTTTTATTCTGGGGCTTGCGAAAAAAAAACACTTATCAACTTCTTTAAATGGAAATTTTGATATTTCTCTTTCCAAATCGAATTTTCTAAATTTAGGACCAGTCCTATTAAAAAAAATAAATTTTTTATTTTTTCCAAGGTATTCATAGAAGGCCTTTCCAACTAATCCGGAGGAACCCAATACTATATTGTATTTCAATTTAATGCCTATAGTTTATAAATTTTATTCTTTTTATACCACTCGAAAGTTTGATAAAATTTTTCATAAAAGTTAGAATAATTTATTCCTAGTCCATGTTTTTTTAGTTTTTTGTTACTACCATGTGTTTTCATTATATCTGCTTTATGCATTTCAATTAACTTAACTTTAACTTTATAAGTTTTGTTAAAATTTTTAACCACATCATAAATGTTAATTGGTTTATCAGAACAAATATTAAACACTTCGTGATTTTTAAATTTTCTTTTTATTAATTTATCAACTGCCTTAACAACATCTCCTATATAAGTAAAGTCTCTTTCATGATTTCCATAATTGTTTAAATAAAATATTCCTTTTGTCATATGAGCCTTAAATAATTTAAGCATAAACATATCAGGTCTTCCCCATTCACCAAAAACTGTAAAAAATCTTAGTCCAATAAAATTTATTTTATCAATCTTTTGATGCATTTCAGCTATCTCTTCATTTAATTTCTTACTTACCGCATAGATGTTTTTAGGATTAAGCTCTTCACTTTCTTTAAGAGGAAAGTTTGTACTTTCACCATATACAGAGCTAGAGGATGCATATATGAATTTTTTAATCTTATTTATTTTTGCTTGCTCTACTAAATTTAAAAAACCTAAAATGTTAACATCTATATATTTTGTTGGATTTTCTAGTGAATATCTGACACCTGCTTGAGCAGCTAAATTTATTATTATATCTATTTTTTTATTTTTAAAAAAAGTATTTAATTTTTTTTTATTATTTATATCTAATTTAATAAAATTAAATCTTTTATTTTTTTTTAAAAAATTTACTCTTTTTTTTTTTAAAGAAATTGAATAATAATCATCAAAATTATCTATTCCATAAATTTTATATTTTCTTTTTAAAAGTTGATTTGCTAAATTAAAGCCTATGAACCCAGCAGCACCTGTAATTAAAATTTTCATAATTTAGAAATATTCTTTAGAAATTTATATATAAATATCATCAATACTAAAATTCTGTTTTGTCCATTATCTAATCTAATTCTAATTTCTTCTAAAAAATGATCAAAAAAATTAATTTTACTTGAAAATCCACCTCTTCTAAAAACGCCAAATAATTCATTTTTTTTTGTTCCCACTCCCTTAAGCTTATCTTTTACTATCATTCTAAAAAAATAGTCATAATCTGAAGAATATTTATATTTTAAATTATATAAACCAACTCTCTTGGCAGAATTTCTTTTAATAAAAAAACCTGTTGAATGACTAGAGTAAAAGCCCCAACTCCAAAAAATTTTATACGGCTTATAACCATATAAAACTCCCCAATGTTTTTTAACAGCCCCAAAAATGAAATCGTTTGATGGATCTTTTTTTATATATATATTCAATAATTCAAGCGCATTATCAGTATAAACATCATCTGAATTTAAAAATCCTATATAATCACCCTTAGCAAGCTTCATTCCATTATTAAAAGCATCATAAATTCCATAATCTTTTTTTGAACACCAATAGTCAATTTTATCCTCATATTTTCTAATTATATTCAACGTGTTGTCTGTTGAGCCTCCATCTAAAATTATATGTTCAAAATTTTTATATTTTTGATTTTGAAGACTTTTAATACTTTCCTCTAAATATTTCTCATTATTGTAAACTGCAGTGATAACAGATATTAAAGGTTTATCATTTTCAGAATTTTTAAAAATTTTTTTGGTTCGAAGTCCTCCCTCAAAAATTACTTCAGGAAGCTTTTCAATAGATTCAAATTTTTCTATCATTAGATTAAAATTTTATGTTTAACAAATTATTGATTACGTCTTTATATTTATACTTTGGAAACCATTTAATATTTTTCCTCAATTTTCTTGTATTCGAATAATTTTGATTAATTTCAAATTTTCTAAAATTTTTTTTATCGATTATAGTATGATTTTTCCAATTAAGATTTACTTTATTAAAAGAAAAATCAATGATTTGTTTTAGTGAGACAGTTTTTTCTGTAGCAATAATATAATCATCTATTTTTTTTGTATTTAAAATCTTGTGACAACCTACCATGTACTCAGGTCCCCAGCCCCAATCTCTTTTAATATTAATGTTGCCAACTTTAAGTTTAAATTTACGACCTTCCTTAATCTTTTTTGCACTATCAATAATTTTTTTAAAAACAAAATCTTTAGATCTCAAAGGTGACTCATGGTTAAATAAGATTGCTGTACAGACTGGTATTTTATAAATAGATCTATAAGATTTTATGATCTCATACCCAATTAATTTTGACATTCCATATGGGCTCAATGGTTTTTTTAAACTATCTTCATTAATTCTATTTTTATAATTAGAGTTTCCAAAAATTTCACTACTACCTGCATACAAAAATTTAGATTTAACTCCTTTTTGATAAACTATAAAATCTAATATATTTTTTAATGGTGAAATTTGACTGTCATAAGTTAAAAGTCTTTTTGTAAAAGAAGATCTTACACTAGATTGACCAGCTAAAAAGTAAATTTCAGTAAAATTTTTCTTTAATACTTTTTTTATCTTTACATCATTAAATTTAGAAAAGTAAAATAATCTTATCTTCTTTATAATTCCTAATTTCTTTAAGTTTATAAATCTTTTTGTTCTAGTTATACCAAATACAGAATATTTTTTTTCAATTAATTTTTTTGCCAAATATGCTCCATCCTGGCCGTTAATTCCAAATATCAAAGCAGTTTTTTTTTTCATATTAAATTAATGTTTTATAAACAGACGCAGTTTCTTTTGCACATTTTTTCCAAGAAAATTCTTTTGATCTTTGAAATCCTTTATCAATCAATAAGTCTCTTAAAGTTTTGTCTGTTGAAATTTTATTAATACAATGAGTGAGATTTTCAACTGAATTGTTTTCAAATGAAAGTGCTGCATTCCCATATACTTCAGGCAAAGAACTTGAATTACTTGAAATTACAGGACAACCACATGACATTGCTTCTATGATGGGCAAACCAAAACCCTCGTACATTGATGGATAAATTAATGCCTCTGTCTGTTTATATAGAGAAACCAAAATTTTATCAGAGCCTTGAATATTTTTTATTTTAGCAGGATTTAAAGATAATTCTTTCATATAATCAATTTCCTCTTTTAAAAATTTACCACCACCAAAACAAATTATTTCAAAGTTGTCTTTAACGTCTTTTAATTTTGAAAAGGCTTGAAGTAATAATCTAAAATTTTTATATCTTTTTCTCGACCCAACAAATAAAAAAAAAGGATACGTTGTTTTATTTACTATAGTTTGATTATTATCAATAAAACTTGCTAGGTGAGTTACTGTAATTTTTTTTTCATCTACGTTATAATATTTTATTAAATCTTTTTTTGTATTTTCAGAGATGCACAAAAAATGATCTACATTATTAATAATATTTTTTTTTGGAAATTTTTTTAAACTGAATTCATTGCTAAATTTTTCATGAATTAAATCATAGACAGTAATTACTTTGGGTTTAGTTGAAAAATAATTTTTATCAAAATAAGTTAAATGATATATGTCATAATTAAATTTTTTAAAAAAAAAATTTGAAGTTAAGAAGTTTAGTTTATTTGTAAAAAAATTTTTCCTTAATTTGGTTGTAAATTCAATTTTTAAATTTGGTGACAATTCTTTCAAATATATATTTTGATGAAATGGTGAAATTATCTTTGTTTGACAATTAATCTTAATTAATTCTTTAATAAGTTCGGCAAAATATCTTGATGGACCTCCAAAAATTTGATTATAAAAAATTTGATTATCATAAACAATTTTCATTTAATTCAATCCAAATATTTCCTTACAAGCTTTCTTAATTTGTCTTAATTGATTTTTTTTTAAATCATAATAAATGGGTAAGGAAACACATCTTTTAAAAAAATTACTTGAATTTTTATATTTAGTTTTATCATATTTGTATTTTTTTCTAAAATACGGCTGAGTATTAACAGGAATATAGTGCACCTGTAATTTGATATTTCTTTGAAGGAATTGTTTTATTATTTTTTCTTTTGTTTTTTTAATTTTTTTTAAATTAATGAGCAATGGATAGAGGTGAAAAGAATTTTCTGTATTCTTTATTTTTCCTGGAATCTTAAACTTTGTTTTATCATTAAATAAATCATCATAAAATTTAGATATTTTTTTTCTTGCAAAAATATATTTATCTAATTTTTTAAGCTGACTTATACCTAAAGCACAATTTATATCTGGTAATCTAAAATTATAGCCTAAAACACTAACTTTATAATTCCAGTGAGAATTATTATTTCTTAATATTCCATGTTGTCTTAATAAATTTGCCTTCTCATAAATTTTTCGATTATTAGTTAAAAGAGCTCCACCTTCACCAGTAGTTATAGCTTTAACAGGATGAAAACTTAGTGTTGCAATGTCAGCGTATTTAACAGCGTAACCTTTGTTGCTATTAATACTTGATCCCATTGCATGGCAATTATCATTGATTAGTTTAATGCCATATTTTTTTCTTAATCTAAAAAACTCTTTCCATTTTGCTGGTTGTCCTCCATAATCTGTAATTATAGCTGCTTTAATTTTTTTAAATTTATCCTTTATAAGTGCTTTTTCTAACAACTTAGGGTCCATACAATAATCGTCTAAGCTTATATCTATAAATAAAGGTTTAGCTAAACAATGTTCGATTGAATTAACGGAAGATATAAAAGTAATTGGAGATACTGCAACCAAATCTCCAGCTTTCCAATTCAAAATTTTTCCTGACATTAATAAAGCTGCAGAAGCGTTAGAAACTACAGTTGTAAATTTACATTTAAATTTTTTAGAGAGTTTATTTTCAAATTCTTTTACTAATGGACCTTGGGTAAGAAAGTCTCTTTTTAAACTTTTTATTACAGAATTTATGTCTTTTGAGTCAATATTTTGCTTTCCATATGAAATAATCATTTAGATAATTTAATCGAAATCTCTAATATTTTTTTTAATAGCTTCTTGAATTTGTTTAACAGACAAGTAATCTGAATTGTCATAACTATTATAAGTATTGAAAATTTTTTTATTTAATTTGTTTTTAAAGTTTGAAGAAAAATTTAAGATGAAATAGTTTTTTTTCTCAAGGATTTTATCGGAATCTGCTGAAGAAATTAGTTCCTCATGAATTTTTTCTCCAGGTCTTACACCAATATATTTGATTTTCTTTTTCGAATTAATCGCTTTTACTAAATCTAAAATTCTGTAAGAAGGCAATTTTGGAACAAAAACTTCTGATCCTTTCATTTTTGAAATACAAAAATTAACAAACTCTGCTGCTTCAGTTAAAGAAATATTAAACCTTGTCATATTTTTATCTGTTACTGTGAAATGATTTGATGAGCTTTTACTTTGATTCAAAAATATAGGGATTACAGATCCTCTACTACCCATTACATTCCCATACCTTATAACACTAAATTTATTTTTTTTTGAACCCTTAAAAACATTTGCAGAAATAAATAACTTTTCAGCAGTTAATTTAGTTGAACCATATAAATTTATAGGTGAAACAGCTTTGTCAGTGCTTATTAAAATAGTTTTATCTATATTTTTACTTAGACAAACTTCTATCAAATTTTGTGTACCTACAATATTGGTTTGAACAGTTTCAAAAGGATTATACTCTGTTGTTGGGACTTGCTTCAAAGCTGCTGAATGTATTACTAAATCAACATCATCTGTTATTGCCCATTCTAACCTACTTTTATCCCTAACGTCACCAATATAAAATCTAAAAATACCTTGATTAGATTTAATAAAAGGCAGCTCTTTCATCACTGATTGTTTATATTCGTCTCGACTAAATATAATAATCTTTTTTGCTAACTTTTTTTTTATTAATAAGCTAACAAATTTTTTAGCAAATGAACCTGTTCCACCTGTTATAAAATATGTTTTTTTCATAAGATTCTATTAGTTAAATTAATAATTTTTTATCTTTAATTTCATAAATTTTTTCACACGTTTCAAAATCTTTATTATCATGTGAAATTATAATGATCGTTTTATTATTTTTTATTTCATTAATCAAATTAAGAATTTGTTTGTGATTTTTTTCATCTAAACTATTGAATGATTCATCAAATATTATTATTTCCGATTTAGAATATAAAGCTCTTGCTATACCAATTCTTTGTGCCTGACCACCAGATATTTTTGAACCAAGCTCACCGAGGGATACATTTGGATCTTTCTTAGAGAACTCTAACATATTAATTTTGCTCAAAATTTCCTCGATTAATTTAAAGTCAATTTTATTTTGATCATTTTCTAAAGCAATATTTTTTGAAATATTTGAGTCAAATAAATAAATTGATTGCTGTATATAACTAATTTTTTTTAACCATTTTTTGTTATTAAAAATCTCAGCTTCTTTGCCATCAATTAATATTTTGCCATGATTAAGATTTAGGAAGCCACATATTATGTCTACTAAAGTACTTTTTCCAGATCCACTTTCGCCTTTAATACCAATACATGAATTTTTTTTTAATGAAAGATTCAAATTTTCAAAAATTATATTTTTATCATTGTATGCAAAATTAGCACTTTTAATTTGTAATTCTTTGTTTAAATTTATTTCATTAATAGTTTCATTTTCATTTTCAATATTAGAAGATTTATCTTGTAGTAGTGGTGCGAGGTTATCAAAAGCTGTTTTTCCAAAATTCATTCTTTGATAAGATCTAATTAATGAAATTATATTAGGCATAACTCTAAAAGCAGAAGCAGTAAAAATACCTAAAGTAGCTAAATCATATTGTTTATTCCCTTGATCTATCAAAATTACTAATAAAAATAAAAATACTAAAATGACTTCTAAGAATAGTTTTGGTAAAGTTGATATTATACCTCTGTTGGCATTCACATTTGCCATCCTATTGAATCTTTTTTTTATATCACTAACGAAAAAAAATTTTTTATCATAAATAATCAGTTCCCTAAAACCTTCAAACATTTGTTTGACACTATTGATTATTCCAAGTCTCATTAATCTTCTTTGATCTCCAAAAAAAATTATTTTTTTTTTAAAAATTATTATAAAAGCAAAATAAAATACTATTGAAAATAAAATTAAAAAGATTGTGTAAGATAAGTTTATATTCATCAAAAAAAATGTAAAAAATAAAATTGTTAGAAGATTTAAAGAAATTGCTAAAATCGGTTGAATGAAATTTGAATTAAGTAATTTTGCTTCATCAACTATTTCTCTTAAAAAAAAAGAGGAGTTTTTATTTGATATAAAATTATAATCTTTTGACAAATAACTTTGCAAAATTTTCTCTTGATGAAATACGCTCAAGTAAGAAAAGAAAAAAGAAGACATTCTAATATAAAAATACATAAACAAATTTTTTAGAGAAAATAAAACTAAAGTTATCATAGATAGTGAAATAAGATTATTTTCAAAATTCAAAAATAGACTTAATTTTTCAAATTGCACATTCAAAAAATTACTTGAACCACTATTGAGAAGTTCACTAAATATCGGAAACAAAGATCCTATAGAAAGGACATCAATAAATGCTGAAACAAACATTAATATAAACACAATAAGCAGTTTTTCCCGCTGTCCTTTTGTAACTACTAAGAATTTATGAATATTTTCTCTCATATTTATAATTTTCTATAAAATTAAATATTTGTTCATTTGTTTTTTTATTTTTAAAATAATATTTTTTAAAATTTTTAATTTGCTTTATCCATACTGAAGAATCTGTTTTATATAAGGCTGAATTTAATTTTTTTATAAAATCAGTGATAGAATTAGTTTTTTCTATAAAACCAAGTTTCTGATTTTCTGATGGTAATTGAAATTGAAATTCATCTCGAAATGGGAAGCTGATAACTGGTATATTATTAAATAATGCATAAACGGCTGCAGATGTAAGTAAATTACATACCATTATATTAGATTTTTTACACAAATCAGATATCGTCTCATAACTTACTTTAAAGTTTTTATATTTTTTTATATATAAATTTATTAGTTCATTAAGAGCTTGATCTTGTTTAAATGGATGAGGTTTAACAATTATTTTGTAATTATTTTTATCATTTAATAATTTATCAAATAAATCTGAATGTTTTTTTAAAAAAACTTCTCTGTTTAGTCTGTATCGATAACCAATAGCAATAAGAACAGTTTTTTTTAACTTTTTTTTTAGTTTTCGAGTAGATTTTTCATGATTAAAGACTGGGACGCCAATAGGTTTGATTTTACCTTTTTCTATAAACTGGCTCCAATAGGTTTTTTCTTTAGAAGATATTGTAAACAATATGTCCCCATAAAGTTTTTTTTTATCTCTCATTTTTGATTTTCTTTGAAATAATAAAATTTGAGTAGAACTTGGAAAAAAAATAATCTTAGGTCTAGTTTTTTGGATATAAAAATTTTTTAACCATACAGAATTGTTTCCATACTCTGTAAATATATATTTAAGATTATTCTTGTTATCTATTTTTATTTTTTTTAACAATACATTTGGATTATGTAAATTAAAGTTTATTTTTTTTTGAAAGTTTTTTGAGATTTTAATATTCATTTTGATTAAAATATAATTTAAAGCTTTATAAATAAAAAAATCTAATCTCTTTTGAATAAAATAATTTTTGTTTATTTTTTTCCATTGATTAAATAAAAATGAATTATATTTTAAACTCTTAAAAGAGTTTTGATTTAAAAAAATAGTGCTTATTTCATATTTTTTAGAAAATCTTTTTAAAATAGGCAAAACATACTCGATTTCTAAAAATCCTCTTCTTACTATAATTAAAATTTTTTTTTTCATTAGTATTTAAATTTAGATTTTTTTTGATTACAAAAAATTACTATATTTAATATATTGAAGATTAAATGTGTTTCTTGATTTGTTAATTCTTTTTTAGTTAATAATTTTTTGATTTTATCTTTTTTAATGATTGAATTAATGTAATTATTTGAAAATAATGTTTTACGAAATTGTTTACTATTAATATCAAAAAAATTTTTTAAATTTGCAAAAAAACCAATTTTATTTGTTGAATTAAGAATATTCTTTTCTACAATATTTTTCATACTTGATCTTAATATTACCTTCCCCAAGCCATCATTAATTAAAAAATTATTAGGAAAGCTAAATGATTTAGAATAAATGTCTTTACTTAAAAAAGGACACCTCGTCTCTAATCCATAATACATTGATATATTATCTGCACCATATAACTGTACTGGCAATCTTTGTTTAAAAAGATCTTTATACAATTCATTTTTAAAACTATCTTTAAGAAAATTTTTGGATTTTATTTGGTTTACATCAAATTTATGAAAATATTTAGAAAGTTCTAATATTTCATAAAATCCTTTATTTTTTAATTTGTTTTTTTTTATGTAATTTTTAAAATCTTTAAGATCATTGGATCTAATATGAATTGCAGTTTTTTCTTTCCAAGAATCAAATTGTTTTTTAAAATTTCGTTTATTTATAATAGATCTAAGATAATGAAGATGGTGAATATAATAACCACCAAACATTTCGTCCCCACCTATTCCTGATAAAACAACTTTGTAACCAAGTTTTTTTATTTTTTTACACATTATCGCAAATAATAGCCAAGTAACACTGGGTACAACGCTTGAAGTTTTATTAATTATATCTTTTAGCTCTTTAAAACTACTGTATTTGTCAATATTAATATACTTATGAGAACACCCGATATGTTTAATATTTTTTTTAATGAATTCACTTTCATCATAATTTTTATCTAAAGATTTAATTGAAAAACAGTCAATTTTATTTGACTTTATTTTATTACTCACGCTGGCAATTGTGCTGGAGTCTATCCCACCACTTAGAAGACAAGCTATAGAAAAATCTGTTCTAAGTTTTTTTTTAATTTCACTATATAATTGTTTTTTTAATGATTTTTTCTCATTTTTAAAATTAAGCCCCTTTTTAATTTTAATACTTTTGGGGTACCAATATTCATTTATTTTTACCTTTCTGTCTAAGTCTTTTTCTAAATATGTTCCTGGCTCTAAAGCCAAAACTTTTTCATAAAAGGTATCATTTGATGTTAAAAAAGCTCTCCACCCTAATTTAATATATTCTTCAATTTTTTTTTTATTTAAATAATTCCTATTTTTATTTATTGAATTAATATAGTTAAGATTTGATCCAAAAAGTAGATTACCTTTTGAAAATTGGTAATATAGTGGTTTTTCACCAAATCTATCTCTAGATAAAATAAGCTTCCTTTTTTTGAAATTAAAATAAGCAAAACTCCACATTCCCTCTAATTGATTCAATTTGGATGTTCCGTAAAAGTTTAAATATTTTAATAAAACTTCTGTATCAGATTTTGTATAAAATTTTATTTTCTTTTTTTTCAATTGTTGTCTTAATTCTAAGTAGTTATATATTGCCCCATTAAAGATAAGCACCCCGTCCTTATCCATAAAAGGTTGAGAAGCCTTTTTAGATGGGTCAATTATCGATAGCCTTGAATGAAGTAAAGCCAAGCTCTGAGTATTAATATTTTTCACAAAATAATTTTTGTCATCTGGCCCTCTTGTAGACATTATTTTAAGAGTTCTTCTGATTGCTTTATCATTTGGAGAATTATTAAAATTTCCTAAATATCCTGCTATCCCACACATTATTTAATTGCCAAATATCCTTTAAAATTTAAGTAATGAAAGATTGTAGTAATTTTCTTAAAACCTGCTTTTTTTAAAAAAATAATATTATCTTTATCAGTAAATGGTTCTAAAACACCTCTAAGTAAATTTTCTTTATTAAGTATTTCTTTTTTAGAAAGACCTTGTGAATACTTATGATCAAAATACAAAAAATTCATAATATCTTGAAACTTTGCATTAGGAGATCTTATTTTTTCAAATAATATAAAACCACCAGCTTGATTCAAAGATTTATAAACATTATCGTAAATTTTTTGTCTTTTGCCTGGAGATACAAACTGTAAAGTGTATAAAGAAAAAATAAGATCACATTTTCTAAATTTGAAATTTTCCAAAGTAGATTTAACGAATTCAATTTTATTATTTGATTTTTTTTTTGCGACTTTTAACATTTCAAATGAATCGTCCACCCCTATTAAACGCAAATTTTTTTTTGAATATTTTTTTTGGATTTCTCTTAAAAGTGAACCAGTCGAACATCCTAAATCATAACAAATAGATCCTTTGTTTAAAAAAAAATTTGATATATCTATCGTATGTTTGTGTGCAAGTTGATAGAAAGGTACTGATTTATTTACATGACTTTCAAAATTATCAGCAACAGATTTATTTTTAAATGTCCAAATTTTCTCTAGGTTTTTAATTTTTTTTTCAACTTTCATTATCTAATTTTTTTTCCTTAGTAAATTTTTTGTGCAATCTTCCAAGATGTTTTATTAGTTAGACAAAAACTATTCTTTTCATCTAGTAAAGTATGTCCTATTTTTAATTTGCTATAAATATTCATTTTCTTTTTAAAAGCTTTAACAGTAATTAAATTAAATGCATCTGATTTTTTATATAGACTTTCCATTTCTAATCTTAAGGATTCACTATTTCTAAATGGTCTTAATCCTTTTCCAGAATGTTGAAAAAATTCGTTGTCATCTTCAGTAACTCCTATCACTATATCTGTTGAAAATAGTCTCATTGTATTTATTGCATTATCTATGTTTTCTCCTGAAAAAAATGGACTTCTTATTGAAAGTTCCATTAAAGCGTCAAATCTTTTTTTATTTTTTTTCATTTTGTTAAGAACATCAGATATAGATTCATAAAGATCGGTGTTTAAAGCACCTAATTTTTTATCTCTAAGTATATATTTTATTTTTTTACCAAAGAATCTTTTTAAGTAATTTAGTAATTTTTTGTCTGGTGAAGTGACAACTATATGATCTAATAATTTTGAATTTAACGCATTATTTATTGTCCAAAAAATTAATGGTTTAGATTTTAATTTTTTGAGTGCCACACTGTCTATATTTGC